>JACCEB012083375.1_pt1 | contig 26610 bp, 23 predicted proteins | sample 7454761 | NCBI WGS metagenome assembly JACCEB01 (sample SAMN15323454, study PRJNA562643) | freshwater metagenome | isolation source: river surface water | place: USA:Blue River Watershed | collected 2017-08-18
ATTGAAAAAGCGGCGCTTGGCGCTGTTGGAGTAAGAATGGCGTCAACTTTTTCAAAAGCGGAAATGAAATCTTGCAAGATTAAATTTCTAACTTTTTGCGCTTTTTTGTAGTAAGCGTCGAAATATCCAGCTGAAAGAACATAAGTTCCTGTTAAAATCCTTCTTTTTACCTCATTGCCAAAGGCTTGAGCGCGAGTTTTTTCATACATTTCTTCTAGTGATAATTTTTCACTCGAAGCTCTAAAGCCGTAACGAACACCATCAAATCTGGCTAAATTTGAAGAGCATTCGGCCGAAGCTAAAACATAATAAACTGCAGCAGCATATTGCGTGTGCGGTAATGAAATTTCGATAATTTCAGCGCCATTTTTTTGTAAAATTTCGCGACCTTTTTTCCATAAAGAAACAATTTCTTCAGCCGTTCCTTCAACCATATATTCTTTAGGAATTCCGATTTTTTTACCTTTTAAATTTTGCGTTAAAAGCGAAGAGAAGTCAGGAACGGGAAGGTTTGACGATGTTGAGTCTTTTGAGTCATATCCAGAAATAACTTCAAGTAAAAGAGCTGCATCATAAACATCCTTAGCGAAAATTCCGGCTTGGTCTAATGAGCTAGCAAAAGCAATCATGCCATATCTTGAGCAGCGACCATAAGTTGGTTTAATGCCAACGGTATTAGTAAAAGATGCCGGCTGTCTAATTGATCCGCCAGTATCCGATCCGGTTGCTCCCAAGCATAAATTTGCAGCAACTGCGGCAGCCGATCCTCCGGAAGAGCCGCCCGGAACCAATTCTTCAGAAGAGTTGGTTTTTTTGTAAGGATTAACAACTGGCCCAAAATAGCTGTTGGTGTTCGCTGAACCCATTGCAAATTCGTCCATATTTAATTTTCCCAAAAACACCGATCCGGCGTCGAGAAGTTTTTGCGTAACAGTTGATTCGTAGGTTGGGACAAAATTTTCTAACATTTTTGAGGCGGAAGTGGTGCGAATATTTTTAGTGCAAAATAGGTCTTTGATGCCAAGCGGTATGCCTTCTAGTTTTCCAGCTTTATTTTGGGTGATTTTTTCATCAGATTTTTTTGCGGCAGCGCGCGCCAAATCAAAAGATTCAGTGATAAAAGCGTTTAAATGACGGTTATTTTCAATATTTTGGATAAATGATTCTGTAAGTTCGCTGCTGGAGAATTTTTTATTTTTTAAGCCTTCAATTGCCTGTCCAAGCGTTATTTTTGTAAGTTCAGTCATTTTTATTTTGCGTTTTTTATAAGTTCGAAAAGTTCTTTTTTGGTTAAAATCTCACTAGTTACTAAACCTTGTGGAGCATTTGGGCCGTAAACAGCATTAAATGGAATTGCGAAGCGATTATGTTTGTGTAAAAAATTAAGTATTTCTTGGTTTGGCTTGGTGATGTCGGCGCGCATTGCAACAATCATATCGCTATTCAATTTAGCAATTACCTCGCTCGTGTCTAAAACGCGAGCTTTGTTGAATTTGCAGGTTATGCACCAGTCGGCGGTAATGTCGATTACAACAATTTTTCCCAACGCAATTTCAGTGGCAATTTTTTCTTCATCAAAATTTTGCCAAAATTCTTGCGATTCTTTAATTTCATTGCGTGGAGAAAAAATTTCTGGAATTAGAAAGTGGCAAAAAATGGCAAAAGAAATTGCTAAAATTTTTATAATTTTCGAGTCGATCTTAAAGAAAATTGTTAATAATATCGCCATTAGAATCGCTGAGGCTGAGGCTTTGTAGCCAATATTATGTGCTAAAATATTAGCAATCCACAAAACGGTAATTGCTAAAAATAAAGCCATTAATTTTTTGACTAAATTCATCCAATTTCCAGTTTTTGGGAAAAAATTTATGAATTTTGGGGTAAGTAAAAGGGTAAAATATGGCAAAGAAAAGCCCAAGCCAATCGCGGTAAAAATTGCAAAAATTATAACGAAATTTTGACTTAAGGCAAAAGAAATTGCCGTACCAAGAAATGGCGCTGAACAAGGAGTTGCAAGAAGAACAGCTAAAATTCCAGAAAGAAAATTGGGTATAAAAATGTTTTTCTTAACTTCGTTTTGGTTAATTTTTTTATGTAAAAAATTTGCTAAAAATCCTTGGTAAGTAATTTCAAAAAAACCAAGTAAATTGGCGGTAAAAGCGGTTAAAATAGTGATTAAAAAAATCAAAAAATAAGGATTTTGAAATTGCAAACCCCAACCAAAAGAATTGCCGCTAATTTTGATTATTGATGCGCTTGCGGCAAAGGCTAAAAAGCAACTTAAAATTCCAAGAATTGTGGCAAAAAAGGCGAAGCGAATTTTTACTGTTGAGGCGTTAGAGTGTTTGATTATTGAGATGAGTTTGATTGATAAAACCGGTAAAACGCAAGGCATGATGTTTAAAATTGCCCCGCCCAAAAAAGCTATCGCCAACATAATCATAAATTCTGTTGCTGTTGGGCCTGAAGTTTTTTTTGTAAATTCTTCTGATTTTGTTTCTGAGATTTTTAGCGAATAAAATTCCTGAATTTTTTGTAGCGAATTTTCGTCTATTTCATCGGTAATTTCAAAATTGAATTCTGCCGAGGCCGGAACACAAATATCTTTACAAAGGCCGTAATCAATTTTTAAAGAAATTGGATTGTGAGATTTGATTTGTTCAAGAGTGACGGAAAGTGGAATTATGACTTCGTTTTGATAGACTAAAAATTTCAATTTATCTTCACCAATAACTTCTTCTTCAACCTTTGCTTCTGGCCAAAATGCCTCAAAAGATTTGATATTTTTTGACTCTGAAAGGTTAAAGCTCGGCGGCAAGCCAATTCCGCCCGCGTCGTTTCCATAGATTTTCCAATCTTTTTCAATTTTAAAGCGAGCGCCCAAAATTAATTTTTTTTCTGCTGATTCATCTTCGTAAAAACTTCCGATAATTTGAACTGCCGCTCCGCCACTTGCCTCTTTTTGCCAAGTACTTTCGAAACAGAAAGCTTTGTTAAAATTGAGCAAAAAAATTGTCGCAAATAAAATGATTTTTTTTGCCATTTTGTGATTAAAGAAAGTTAAAAACTTAGATTGAAAAACTCGATTACGGAAAATATTTTTGTCGAGTTTGCCTGAATTTGCGTATAACAGCCAATTTATTGAAAGATTTGGTTTTTTTGAACCTTTTACTTTGATTTTTTGGCTGAATTTTTGTGTCTATCTTTTGAAAAAGAGGCGAAATTTATCAGGTAATTTTTGCAAATTTTTAATCTCTCAATTTTTAAAAATGAATCTCCAATTTGATCATGTCGCTAATCCTCATGTTGAGGTTATTCATGTTACGACAAAGAAGGTTTCTTGTGATGGTGGAAGAGGTAGCTTCGGCCATCCTTTAGTTTATTTAAATATGGGTCAAAAAAATCACGCAACTTGCCCTTATTGTAGTAAATTTTTTACTATTGAGCCAAAAAATTCGAATAATTCGGTCATTATTGGCCTTAATCAAAAGACGGAAGAATAAAATGAAAAATACTGCAATAATTGGTTTGCAATGGGGTGATGAGGGAAAAGGAAAGATTGTTGATTTTTTATCAGATAAATTTGACGCAGTTGTTCGTTTTCAAGGTGGTCATAACGCTGGTCATACAATTAAAGTTGGCGAAAAAACTTATAAATTAAGCTTGTTGCCTTCGGGAATTATTCGTCAAAAATTTTCAGTCATTGGAAGTGGCGTTGTAGTTGATCCCTTGGCACTTTTTTCGGAGATTAAAAAAATTGAAGAAGCTGGCGTAAAAATCACTAAAGAAAATTTAGCAATCGCCAATAATGCTTGTTTGATTTTATCAATTCATCGCGAATTAGATCAGCTTCTTGAAAATCAAAAAGGTGAGAAAAAGATTGGCACGACCGGCCGTGGAATTGGTCCGGCTTATGAAGATCGCGCTGGGCGAAGAGCAATTCGCATTTGCGATTTGTCGAATGAAATGGTTTTGCGCGAGCGTTTAGAAAATTTGCTCTTTTACCATAATTTGCTCCGCCAAAGTTTGGGTGCAAAAAAAGTTTCAGTCGAAGAACTTTTGGCCGAATTGGCTCCAATTAAAAATGCTATTTTGAGTTATAGTTTTCCAGCTTTCGAGATTTCAAAAAAACTATCTTCTTTCAAGTCTATTATGTTTGAAGGTGCGCAAGGTGCGCTTTTAGATGTTACTTACGGAACATATCCATTTGTTACTTCAAGCAATACGCAAGCTGGCCAAATTGCTCTTGGATCTTGCTTGGGCGTGGCTGATTTGCAGCAAACAATTGGAATTTTAAAGGCTTATACAACTCGTGTTGGATCGGGTCCTTTTCCAACTGAATTAACTTGTGAAATTGGGAATTTTTTACGAATCGAAGGAAATGAAGTTGGTACTGTAACTGGTCGTGATCGCCGTTGCGGCTGGTTCGATGCCGTCTTGGTGCGTCAATCAATACAATTATCTTCAGTAAAAAATGTCGCCTTAACTAAGCTCGATGTTTTGGATAAATTAGACGAAATTAAAATTTGCATTGCCTATAAAATAAACGGCAAAACCTACGATTATTTGCCACAAGAAATTGATTTGTGGGATAAAATTGAGCCAATTTATGAAGTGATTAAAGGTTGGAAGTCGGTAACTGTTGGCGCTAAATCAATTTCTGATTTGCCGCAAAATGCTTTGAATTACATAAAGAGAATTGAGGATTTATGTCAGGTTAAAGCTGCCATAATCTCAACTGGCCCTAAGCGCGATGAAACTATAAATCTTCTTTAATTAACGATGTCAGAAGTGCAAAAAAAAATGGTCGTAATGCAAATCTTACCAGCTCTTGAAAGTGGTGGGGTTGAAAGGGGTACAATAGACGTGGCGAAGGCTTTAAAGGCGGATGGCTTTACTCCAATTGTTGTTTCAAGGGGTGGGATTATGGTTTATCAGCTCAAAGAGGCAAAAATAGATCATATCGAGCTGGATGTGGCCTCAAAAAATCCAATTAAAATTTTTTCTAATATCGGAAAAATCAAAAAATTAATCGAAGAATATTCGGTTGATATTGTTCATGTTAGATCAAGAGCGCCAATGTGGAGCGCTTATTATGCCTGCAAAAAAACTGGCGCTAAATTGATTTCAACGGTTCACGGAACTTATTCTTTAAAATTTTTATTTTGGAAAAGTTTTATTTTAAAAAGGCTCTACAATTCTGTGATGTTGCGGGCTGATAGAGTTATTGTTGTTTCTGAGTTTATAAAAAATTACTTGGTCGAAAATTATCAAAGTGCAATTTCCAATTTATCGCCTGACAAAATTAAGGTAATTCAGCGCGGAGCTGATTTGGAATATTTTAATTTGGCCAAAGTTTCAAAAAATCGCATTATAGATTTGAGTAAAAAATGGAATCTTCCCGACGATAAAAAAATCATTTTAATGCCCGCTAGATTCACTGAATGGAAGGGTCACGAGTTTTTGATCGAGTCTTTGTCTAAGGTTAAAAATAATTTTTTATGTCTCATGGTTGGTTCGGATCATGGTCATAAAATTTTTCGTAAAAAAATTGAGCAAAAAATTATTAACCTTGATTTGCAGGGAAGGGTTAAAATTGCCGGAGTTTCAAAAGATATGCCGGTTCTTTATGCGATTTCCCATTTGGTTATTTGTCCAAGTGTTCGTCCAGAAGCGTTTGGGAGAATTGCAATTGAGGCTCAGGCTATGCAAAGACCAATAATCTCAACTAAAATTGGTGGATCTTTAGAAACCGTTAGAGATGGCGAAACTGGATTTTTAGTTGAGGTTGGCGATGTGAGTAAAATGGCAGAACTAATAGATTCTGTTTTATCAATTTCTGATGAAAGGGCTGCGGAAATTGGTGCTGCTGGGCGCGCAAATGTTAAAGACAACTTTTCTAATGAGAAAATGTGCGGAGATACTTTGGCTTTATATCGTTCAATTTTGGATTGCTGATTAATTTAATCCTTACGGGCCAAATTTTTGATGTTAGAGGTAAAAAATTTACGAGTTTTCTTTGGTGATAAAGAAATTGTTAAGTCGGTTTCTTTTTCTTTAGCGCCAAAAAAAATTACAGCATTAATTGGTAAAAGTGGTTCAGGAAAATCTTTAACAGCTCTTGCTATTGGCTCTTTGATTAACGGCGCCAAATGTAATGGAGAGATAATTTTTGATAAAAAAAATCTTTTAAATTTAAGCGAGGAAGAGCTTTGTAAAATTCGCGGTCAAGAAATCGGTTTTGTTTTTCAGGATTCAAATTCTGCGCTAAATCCACTTCATAAAATTGGTAGCCAAATTTCTGAGGCTATAAAAATTCACAATTCAAAAATTACAAAACAACAATTGCAAAGGCGCGTTGAAGAATTGTTGCGATTAGTTGAGTTAAGCTCTTTGAATTCAAGGCTTGATGACTATCCGCATCAAATTTCCGGTGGTCAAAAGCAGCGTATTATGTTGGCAATTGCTTTAGCGAATAATCCAAAAATTTTAATTGCTGACGAGCCAACAACGGCTTTGGATGTGGTAATTCAAAAAGAAATTTTGGATTTGATTTTGCGGTTAAAAAATCAACTCAATCTCGCGGTTTTGTTCATTAGTCACAATTTAAGTGCAGTAAGTAGAATTGCTGATGAAATTTTGGAAATGCGAGATGGTAAAATTATCTTAAATTCTTGCGAAAAAAATAACGCCAAAACAGCTTTAAACATTGATAAGAAGCCAATTTTTGGCGAAGAAATTTTGATGGTAAAAAATCTTTCGGTAATTCATCAAATTAAAAAATCCTTTTGGCAAAAAGAGCAATTTTACGCTAATCGAAATATTAGTTTTTCATTAAATTCTGGCCAAAATCTTGGCATAATTGGTGAAAGTGGTTCGGGAAAATCAACGCTGGCTCTAGCTTTGCTTGGATTGATTGAAGCGCGAGGTGATATTGTTTTTTTTGGCAATGAAATTTGGGCGAAAGAAAATCGTAATTTGCGGCGTAAAGTTCAGGTAGTTTTTCAGGATCCGTTCTCGAGTTTAAATCCAAGAATGAAGGTTCTGGATATAATTGAGGAAGGTTTGGTGATTCATAATTTGCCTCGCTCAAATAGTTTGGAAAATGCGGCAGAATCAAAATTTTTAGCAGCGGAAATTGCGCAAATTTTACATCTTGAAGTTGATATTTTATCTCGTTATCCGCATCAACTTTCTGGTGGTCAGCGTCAGCGCGTTGCAATAGCTAGAGCATTGATTCTGCAGCCAAAAATTTTGATTTTAGATGAGCCAACTTCAGCTTTGGATTGGGAAACGCAAAATGAAATTTTAAATTTATTAAAAAATATTCAGAATCAGCGCCAAATTTCTTATATTTTTATTTCGCATGATTTGGAGGCTGTGGCGCAAATTGCTGATAAAATTGCCGTTATAAAGGCGGGGGAAATTGTTGAAATTGGCGATAAATTGCAAGTTTTACAATCGCCACAAAGTCAATATAGCAAATCTTTGGTGGATTTTTTATTTAGTTCTTAAGGCGTTGTCGTGCAGCTCATTAATCGACTTTTTCGCGTCATTCTGCGCTCAGTCGTAGGATTTATAACATTTTAACAATTTCCGCAGATGCATAAATTTGCGCAGCATGACGGTTTGTTAGAGTGTGAATTAGTGGCCAGCTAGATTGCAACAAGAAGGCTTTTTGAAGAAATTTTAAAGAACAATTTTGCGTAATAGTTTTGGATTAATTCTGGTGGTGATTTCGTAATTAAAAGATTGCGACCAAATCCCCCAATCTTTGGCGCTGATTTCATTTTCTTCGTTGCCGCCAATTATAGTGATTTCATCGCCAATTTTGACATTTTTTAGCGTTGTTACATCAACTATAATCATGTTCATTGTAACTCGTCCCAATTGCGCGATTTTTGAATTATTGGCTAATAAAAAAGCTTTTCCAGAGGCGATTCGCGGTATTCCATCAAAATATCCAACTGGTAAAATCGCGATTTGTGAATCATGAGTTAATTTATGGGTGCAGCCATAAGAAATTGCGCTGCCTTTTTTCATATTTTTGATTTCAACAATTTTGGCTTTCCAAGATAAAGCCGGCCGAAGTTTTGTTTGAAGATGATTATTTTTTTCTACTTCTTCAGATGGCCATAATCCGTAAATTCCGCCGCCAATTCGAACCGCATCAAATTCACATTCAAATTTTTTAATAAAACTTCCGGCGGTAGAGCTGGCGTGAAGAATTGGATTTAATCCGAGTTTTTTTAGTTTATTTTTCCACCAAATTAATTTTTTGGTTTGCATTTCGGTGTAATTGTCAAAAGCGCTGCTATCTGGGGCGGCGAAGTGGGTGTAAAGTCCAACGAGTTCAATATTTTTATGAGAAATTTTTTGACCAATTTTAATAAAATCTTCTTCTAAAAATCCGTCGCGGCCAAGTCCGCTATCAATACAAAGATGAATTTTTAATTTTGTTTTTGATTCTAATTTTTCGGCTTTTTCAAGAAGGTCAAAATTTGAAACTGAAATCTCAATTTTATTGGCGACGGCCTCTTTTATTTGGTCGGAAAAAATTCTTCCGAGCATTAAAATTGGCGTGGTAATTTTGTTTTGGCGTAAAATTAAGGCATCGTCAAAGTCGTAAACCGCAAAATAATCAACTTGATTCTTGATGATTTTTGCAACTTCCAAAAGTCCATGGCCGTAAGCGTTAGATTTTATTACGGCAATAAATTTTGTTTGCGGTTTCAGATTTTTTTTAATTTGCGCTATGTTGCTCAAAAGAGCTGATTTACTTATTTCCAGCCAAGAAAAATTCACTTAAATACCTCGTTAAAAAAGCAGTTTTTTGCTCCTGTATGACAAGCTGGGCCAGTTTGTTCAACCTGCAAAATAAGGCAGTCAAAATCGCAATCAGCGTTAATGGAGATAATTTTTTGTAAATTTCCTGAGCTTTCGCCCTTTCTCCAAAATTGTTGTCTTGAGCGTGAGAAATAGGTTGCATAGCCGCTTGAGATGGTGATTTTTATACTTTCGTCACTCATCCAAGCCATCATCAAAATTTCTTTGGTTTTAAAATCTTGCGCAATTGCTGGAATAAGGCCGTTAGCGTCAAATTTTAATTTTTCTAAAATATTCATTGGAAATAAATCAATTGGGGCAAAGGGGTTGATAATTCTGGATTGTGCATTCAAATTGTGTGATCTAAAGCGAGTTGATGCGATATTTTCGCAGGCTCCATCCCTCCAAACAAAAATTCAACGGTTAAAAATTGCCAAAAACAAATTCTAAAATTAGTTGCACAAGGCGAATTGAGTTTGATGCAGCTCATCGCATTATTAATCATGAAAGTAAGTGCAAAATGTTGCACGGACATCGCTACGCTTTGGAAGCGACTTTTATGTCAAAAAAACTCGATAATTTGGGTCGAGTAATTGATTTTGGTGTGATTAAAGAAGTGCTTGGTGCTTGGATTGATGACAATTTGGATCATAATACAATTTTGTCGATTAACGATAAAAAATTGGGCGACAAAATATCATCTGAAACGGGACAGAAAATTTATTATATTCAAGAAAACCCAACCGCTGAAAATATTGCTCAACATATTTTTTATGAAATATGCCCAAAAATTTTTGCTAAAAAAGCGGTGAAATGTGTGGCAATAAAGCTTTACGAAACCCCAAATTGCTACAGCAATGTTGAATAAATTTTCGGTAAAATATCGCGTTTATTACGAAGATACTGACGCTGGCGGTATTGTTTATCACGCTAATTATTTACGCTTTTGCGAAAGGGCGCGAACCGAGCTTTTGCGTTACTTAAAAATTTCGCAATTTGATTTAGTGCAAAAAGAGAAAGTAATTTTTGTCGTGAAGCGTTGCGAAATTGACTATATTGCGCCAGCAAAGCTTGATGATTTAATCGAAGTTACTGCTGAGGTAACAAAAATTTCAGCAACTTCTTTTGTGATGCATCAAGAAGTTCAAAGAGATCAACAAATTTTATCAACGATGGAAACAGTAATAGTATGCGTTGATAGCGAAACATATCGTCCCAAAAAAATTCCTCAAAATATAAAAGATTTGTTCAATGTTTGATAATTTTTCTAATAAAATAACCAAAGTTTTTGATGTTCTCGCTGGCAAGAAATTTATTTCAGAAGGCGATCTTAATGCTTCGATGCGCGAAATTCGAATTGCCCTTCTTGAGGCAGATGTTTCTTTAGCCATAGCCAAAGATTTTATTGAAAAAGTTAAGTTAGAAGCTTTGGGTCAGCAGGTTGTTAAAAGCGTCTCAGCTGGACAAATGGTGGTAAAAATTGTTAATGATGAGTTGGTGAAATTGCTTGGCGATGAAAAGTCAGAAATTGATTTTAACAATCGTCCGCCGCTGATTATTATGATGGTTGGCTTACAAGGTGCTGGAAAAACAACATCTTCAGCAAAATTAGCGGCGCGATTAACGAGCAAAAGTCGTAAAAAAGTTTTACTATGCTCGCTTGATACTTATCGCCCCGCTGCCGCAGATCAGTTAAAAATTTTGGCGCAAAAAATTAATGTTGATTTCGATGAATTTGATGCCGCACAAAGTCCGTTAAAATTGGCGCAAAAGGCTCAAAAGAAAGCGCAAGATTTGGGTTATGATGTTTTGATTCTTGATACGGCTGGTCGCACCAGTATTAACGAAGAAATGATGCAAGAATTAATCGAAATTGAAAATTCTATCAAGCCGCAAGAAATTCTTCTAACCGTTGACGCTATGATTGGTCAAGATGCAGTAAATGTTGCGCAAAATTTTAGCCAAAAATTGCCGTTAACTGGCATAATTCTGACGCGTTTAGATGGTGATTCCCGTGGTGGCGCGGCATTGACAATGAAGGCGGTAACAAAATGTCCGATAAAATTTGTAGGTATTGGTGAAAAAATTAATGAATTTGATGAGTTTGATCCAAAAAGAATTGCTTCGCGAATTGTTGGTATGGGTGATGTGGTTAGTTTGGTTGAAAGGGCTCAAGAGGTTTTTGACGCTGAAGAAATGGAAAAGGCAGCAAAAAAATTACAAAAAGGAAAATTCGATCTTGAAGATTTATTGATGCAAATTCGCAATATGAAAAAAATGGGCGGCTTAGGAAGTATAATTAATTTGTTACCTGGCGCTTCGAAAATAAAGGAGCAAATTGGTAAAATGGGAGGTTTAGAAAAAGAAATTAAAACCCAAGAGGCTTTGATTTTATCGATGACAAAAAAAGAGCGCGCTAATCCGATGGATTTAAGCACTTCGCGTAAAATGAGAATCGCTAGAGGTGCAGGATCAAACATTCAGGAGGTGAATCGTCTTTTGAAAAAATATAAGCAAATGCAAAAAATGATGGGAAAATTTGGCAAAATTGATCCAAGAAAAATGCAAGAAATGATGAATTCGCCAGAAATAAAAGATCAGATGAAGAATTTTAAATTTTAAACTTCGATGCCATCTTTAAAGCAAAGCAAAATACTGCCTTATAAGAGTGAAAAAATTTATAATATTGTCATGGATATTGAGAAATATCCGCAATTTTTGCCTTGGTGCAAGCAGGCGAAGATTATAAAAATAATTTCCGCACAAAATCTTCACGCTGATCTTTTGGTTAATTTTAAAAGTTTCTTTGAAAAATATCGTTCAGATGTAACTCATCAAATTGTTGAAGGTGTTTATTTTATTGATGTTGTGGCGATTGAGGGGCCATTTAAAAAACTTCTAAATCAGTGGAGAATTAAAGATTTGGGCGATGGTAATTGTGAAGTTGAATTCTTTATCGATTTCGAATTTAGCTCGATAATTTTAGGAAAGTTAATTGGTGTAATATTTGAAAAGGCTGTCGAGAAAATGATGAATGCTTTTGAAAAAAGGGCGGCAGAAATATAATTATGCGCATAACCATAATTTCAGTTGGGAAGTTTGAAAATTCGCCGCACAAAGCCGTTTTTGAGAATTATTTGAAGCGCATTAAGTGGAAGGTTGAGCTTAAAGAAATTGAGCAAAAAAATTCAAAAAATATTAATTCATTACAACTAAAAGAAATTGAAGCAGAGCTTATTTTGAAAGCTTTGAAGCCTAGTTCGAAGATTATTGCTCTTGATGAAAATGGTAAGCAATTTTCAAGTCGTAATTTTGCAAAAATAATAGCCGATTCAGCTATTTCTGGAGATTCGGATTTTTCTTTTATAATTGGCGGCTCTGATGGTTTGGCTGATGTGGTTTTGAATAGGGCGGCGCTAAAAATCTCTTTTGGGTTAATGACTTTTCCGCATTTGATGGTTCGCGCAATTCTTGCTGAGCAAATTTATCGCGCTCAAACTATAATTGAGAATCATCCATATCATCGCGATTAAGTGTTTTTTTGAAGCTTTTGTTCGAAGAGAAATTTTTACAAATGTCAATTAAATGTTCTTTTGGCCTTCTTTTGGAGCTTTGCGGCGCATAAGATTTTGACGCAAAGCCGAGGCTAATTTTTGTTTTTTTTGCTTTTTTTCCTGCTTCTTTTTTTCACTATTGATTGGTTGGTTATTTTTCATTTTGGTAAGATTGAATTTTGCGGTGATTTTTATTTTTAACCGAAAGATTTTTTGGCGGCTGCTTTGATTAAATTGGGAAAGTTTATCGTTGGTTTTTGCTTAGATTTTCATTGGCAAAATTACCATTGTTGATCCTCTAACATGAAGGCGGCGCTGCATAATATAAGGCACATGGTTGAATAATAGCTGCATAAAAAAATTCTCGTTATCGAAAATAAATTTAGTGCCGAAAAAGACAGTGTTTGGATAATCTTTGGTCACGCGATCGGTTAATTGAGTTAGTTTTTCAACGCTATCAGTTCCATAGCCAACATAGGCTTTGGCAAAGCGACCGTTAGCGTTGCAGTAATTTCTATATTTATGCAAAGTTACTTTGGTTTTTCTGCGCATGTCGCGCCATCTTTTTTCTTCACGAAAGGTGTTTGAGTCAACTTCGCCAACAGTTACAAAGATGAAGTTTTTGTAAATTCCAGGAAAGAGTTTTTTGATTTCAAGCAAGCAATTCATGCCGCTACCAAAGGTTTGATCAACTATAATTGCTGCAGTTGGAGCTGATTTATTTGTTTCTAGAGGTGTGAGAGTTGGGGCGATATCGTCATATCCATAAAATTGCATCTCTTTTTGCGTGAGGCGCATTTTAAATTTTTGGTAGGTGTTTTTGATGTAAAGTCCGCAGCCAACAAAGAGCGAAGTTATTAAAATTGTAACCCAGCCGCCTTCGTAAAATTTTTCAAAAGTTGTGATTACTAAAATTGCAAAACACAAAACAAAACCAATTGAAGAAATTGCTAATTTTCTGAACCAGAAAGCTTTGCGGCGGCGATTTCTAACCCAGTAAATGCTTAGCCCTAAAAGCGACATTGAAAAAGTGATAAACACATTTATTGAATATAAAACCACCAAAACATGAACTGAGCCGCCAGTTATTAGAAGGGTTGCGATTGCGGCAATGGCCATAAAAATAATGCCATTTTTGACCACGAGTCGACTTGAAAGCGAGCTAAAAGATTTTGGCATCCATTCATCAGAGGCCATGTTGGCAACAACATTTGGGCCGGCTAAAAAGCCAGAATTAGCTGCAACAAAAAGTAATCCAGCCTCAAAAGCTAAAGCTAAAGGGACAAAAATTTTACCCACTTCAAAATCGCCAATAACCCAATTTTGAGTAATTGCGTAAAATGTTGTGGCATTGAGGGTTTGACCTTCAATTTTTTCCGCTCCCCAAAGTAAATATAGTAAAATTATGCCAGCGGCCATGAAGGCTAATGAAAATGCCAGCATTGCCATGGTTAATTTTGCGGTGCGAATTCTTGGCTCTGAAAGTGTATTCACATTATTGGAGACAGCTTCTAGGCCAGTATAAGTTCCGCCGCCCATTGAGAAGGCTTTTAAAAATAGTGATAAGACGAAAATTAAACCAAAAGCGCTGCTCAATTCTTGAGTTTCTTGCGCTGCTTGTGGAACTAGATTTGCAAGGCCGTAATGATGGGCGATAATGCCATAAACAATTAAAAAAAAGTGAGTGATAATAAAGCCAAGAAAGATTGGCATTAGGAATTTTATTGATTCTTTCATGCCTCGTAAATTGAGGAAAGCCAAGAGGCCAACCGTAATCATGGCAATAAATAATTTAAAATCGCGTACGCCATCTGGCATAAAACTAAAAATGGCGTCAATGCCGCTAGCGACGGAAATTGAAACCGTTAAAACATAATCAATTATTAAGGCTGATCCAGAAATTAATCCGGCATGCTTTCCTAGAAGTCTTGTTGCAACTCGATAGCCACCACCACCATTTGGAAATAATTCAATTACTTGAGTATAGGCGTAAGAAATGATGAATACGGTAATTGCGGTGGCAATCGCCAAATAAATTGCTAGAGAGCTGTGTTGTCCAAGTGCTAGAAAAGCCTCTTCTGGTCCGTAGCAAGAAGATGATATTCCGTCAGCGCCAAGCCCAACCCAAGCTAAAAATGCAACGAGAGAAATGTGTCTTCTGGTTTCTTTGTCAAATGGATCGCGCGGATTTCCAAATAAAAAATTTCTGATTTTAAGCAGCATAATTTCTGATTTTTTGCATGAATTGCTTGATAAGTTTTGATGATTTTTCGCCGCGAATTTCTTCGATTCCCGACGATATGTCGATCATTTTTGCTTTGGTTGTTGTTAAGGCTTGTAAAATGTTCTCAGAATTTAATCCACCAGACAAAAACCAGTTTTTGGCGCTAGGAATTTCTTCTAAAATTTCCCAATTAATTTTTTTGCCGCTGCCGCCAAATTCCTGTTTTGATTTGTGATCAAATAGGAAATAGTCAGCGCAACTTTCGTAGTTTTGTAGATCTAAAAAATCTTCTTTTGCACCAATTCCAAAAGCTTTGATAATTTTGATGGTAGGAAATTCTTTTCTAAAATTTTGTAAATATTCAACGGTTTCTGTGCCGTGAAATTGCATAAAGTCTGGCTTCAAGCTTTCATTTATTTGACGAAGTAAATCTAATTCTGGATTGACAACTACAGCTACTTTTGCGATTTGCGAAGGAATTATTTTTGCTAATTCAGAAGAGTTTTTTGTTGTGATGTTGCGGGGCGATTTTTCAAAAAAAACAAATCCTAAAAAATCGCATCCGCAGTCAATCGCGGTTTCTAAACTTTCTTTTTTTGTGAATCCGCAAAGTTTTACCTTCATTAAAAGCCGAATCCTTTTGGTAAATTAATGCCGTTAGTCACTGATTTTAAAGAATCAGACGAAGATTCGTCGCTTTTGGTTTTTGCGTTATTGAATGCGGCAATAATCAAATCTTCTAAAATGTCTTTTTCTTCGGCATTTATTAACGAAGAATCTATTTCAATTTTTTTAGCAATTCCACCGCCAGTTATTGTAACCTTCACCATGTCGCCACCGGAAGAGCCAGTAAATTCTTTTTGTGCGATTTCTTCTTGAGCTTTTTGCATTTTTTTTTGCATTTCTTGCGCTTGACGCATCAACATTCTCATGTCCATATTTTAAAGTTTTTAGTTAGTTAAAAAAGCTGCTTATTTTGTAACGAATTACGCCAGATATTCTTTTAAAATAACCGGCTTTTTCGATATTTTCGGCAGCAAAAAGAGGGTAAGAAAAGCTTTTATAGCCTTTTATTTCGATGGTTAAATTTGCCACTTGGGCGCCTTTTTTTATTGGTGAATATAGTGGGCCAAGATATTCAACTTTTGCTTTTATTGAATTTATTGAATCGCTTCTTGGAAGGTTGAAGGCAATTTGTTGATTAGTTGCAACGGAAATTTCAGATTTGCTGCCTAGCCAAGTTTTTAATCTCGCTATTTTTTGACCTTTTTCAAAGATAACTAATTTTTTATATTGGTTAAATCCGTAATCAAAAATATCGATTATCGCTTGAGAGCGTTGTTGAGGCGTTTTGGCTTTGTTTACTATTGCGATTAGGGTGCGGTGATCGCGTTTTACAATTCCAACAAACCCATATCCACCTTGATTTGTGTGCCCAGTTTTTCCGCCAATTACCCCTTCATAATGTTGTTTTATTAGCGGATTACGAGTTTTTTGAGTAACTTTGCCGTAAGTAAATTCTTCAATTCCGAGGTATTTTTGATATTGTCCAAAATCTTTAATGAAGCTTGTTGTAAGAGTTGCGAGGTCGCGCAAACTCATGTAATGTTGCGGTTCATAAAGGCCATGCGGATTAGTAAAATGGCTATTTTTTAAGCCTAATTCTTGAGCTTTTTGATTCATTAAGTGAATGAAATTGCTAATTCCGCCGGCAGTGCTTTCGGCTAAAGCGATTGCGGCATCGTTTCCAGAAACGGCCAAAAGACCTTTTACCAAATCTTCCACCGTCACAACATCTCCGTAGTTTAGGAACATGCTTGAGCCAGATTTTCTCCACGCATCTTTTCCAACCAAACATTGGCTTTCGAGACTTATTTTTCCTTGTTTGACTAAGTCAAAGACAACATAGGCCGTCATCATTTTTGTCATTGAAGAGGGCGGAATTTTTTCGTCGGCGTTTTTTGATAACAAAATTTCCTTTGTGTCGGCGTCAATTAGAAAATAGTAGTCGCTGGAAGTGCTAAAAGATTGGGCAAGGCAATTGGTTGCTGAGTTAATTAAGATTAGAAATGTGAAAAAAATGGCGAATAGAGATTTCATTTTATTGTGCGGCAGCGCTTTTTGGCAGTGGCTTTAGGGTTGTAGGATCAGGTATAGTTATGTTGCTGGCGATTTGCGGTTTTTCGGAACTTTTATTTTTGGCATCGTCTTTTTTATCAACTTTCTTTTTTTCGGTATCGTTTAATTTTTGCGAATTTGTTATTTCCTCTTCGCCAAAAATATTAATCATTTTTTGTTGACTGCGGTATTTTTTCTTCTCGGCAATAAGTATTTTGCTGAACTCGATATTTTCGTTGGTCAATCTTCTATTTAAGCGATCAACTGATTTTTGCAGGTGATTATTTCCGGCCATTAAATATGGTTTTTGCATTAATTCAGTTTTTACGCCGTAATTGTCGCTAGTAGGGATTGAAACCCCGTCAAATTCAGATTTATCGTAGCGATATTGTGGATGTTTTTCGGTATTGTAACTCACAATAAACATGTTGGCTGGTAATGATTCTTGCGGATTGCGGCTTTTTAATTGTTGATAAACTTCGCCATTTGGTAAGAAGTTTTCGTGAGGATTGTCACCCAATTTGGCAATGTCGGCGTAAGGGTAATTTTGCTCTTGATATTCCTTGATCAGCTCTTGTTGATCTTTAACGAAGCTTGTTGGTGATAAGACCAAGTTTGTTTCGCTTAATTCTTTTTTGCGTTCTTGGTTAATTTTTTTTGTCTCTTCGCCATATTTGGTTTCAAACTTTTTATTTTGATCTTGAACTTCTATAGAAGAAGAGCAGGCGGAAAGGAAAATCAAAGCGCAAAAGGAGGCTTTGTAAGAAAGTTTTTTGTAGATTTTTTTTAGCAAAAATTTTGCAAAAAAAGACATTTTTTAATCATTCTTTTTAAGAACGGCCTCATAACCAGAAGCTTTGACTTTTTTTAGAAGGGCTTGAGCTGCGGGTTTGTTTTTTGCTGGGCCAAGAAGTGCTCGATAAAGTTTTTTATCTTCGCTTAATTCAATATGACCTTTGCCGAATTTGGACATTTTTTTCAACATTTCTTCGGCACTGATTTCGTTAGAAAAAGAGCCAATTTGCACAAAAAATCCTTTGATTTTTTTACTTTCGGTAACTGGTGATTTTGCTTCTTTTTTGAAAATAATTTTTAGTGGTTTTTCGTTTGTTTTTGCCTTTGTGCTCTGATCTTCTTGTGGGCTGACCAAATCATATTCAACTGATTGTTGATTTTGTGATTCGGCAAAATCTTGAGAATTTTCTTGCGGTTTTTGGAATGTTTGTGGAGCTGTGATTTGTTTATTATCTTGAGTTTGGTTTGTTGGAGCGCTTCCTTGCTGGCTGTAAAGGTTGTTTTGATTTGATGCTGTTATAATTGGAGATGGTTCGTTTGGCGAATATTTTGTTGTTTTTTGTTGGCTTTGCGGAACTTGTAGAGTTTGCTCGATAAGATTTTCGTAGGATGGCGGACTTTTTTGATTTTCATTGTAAAATTTTACTGTTTCTGGCCTTTTTCCCTGCATTGCCATTGCTTGCACATTCAATTCTGGCACTTTTGTCACAACAAAATTTGATTTTCCGTCTAAATTAACGAGGCGAATTTTTGGCTGATCAGGATTATTTGAAGAGCAAGCGGAAATTATTGCGACTGAAAAAATCAGCAGATTTTGTCTGAAGTTTTTTAGCATTTTGAGTGATTTTTGTGAAAGAGGAAATATTGACAAAAACTAGGCTTGGCTTGCTAAAAGACAACTTAATAAATTTTAAAAATGCAAAAAAATATCTGCTAAAAATTTGTAATTCTTAGGCTTAAAATTTTACCTAAATTTGCTATAATTTTTTTCTTTCAGATGTGTTTTTTTCTGAAATCTCTTCAAATAAAATGCGATTTGCAGCGCCGTCCAAGTCTTCATATTGCTTACTTCGAAGCGTCCATAAAAAGAAACACAGGCCCAAAATTCCTAAAAATAATGTTATTGGGATTAGAAAAATCAAAACCGACATTTTTTTGAATTTATGCGAAATGAGTTAAGTAAGACTATTAAAGATGATGAGGACATTGCGGCGGCTGCAAGCATTGGAACTACTTGACCGGAGATTGCGAAAGGAATTGCTAAAATATTGTAAATTAAGGCAATTAGTAAATTTTGTCGCATTAATTTTAGAGATTTTTTGGCTGATTTTATAACGCTAAAAATTGGCATTAAGTTTTCGCCTTGAATTACAATATCGGCAATATTTTGCGAAATATCGCTGGCTTTTGAAAATGATATCGAAACATCAGCTAAAGCTAATGATGGCGCGTCATTTAATCCATCGCCAATCATTAAAATATTTTGTTTTTTTGCTTTTAATTGCTGTAAAAATGCAACTTTCTCAAGGGGATTTTTTTCGTAATAAAATTCAGAAATTCCAATTTCAGCGGCAACCTTCCTAACATTTTTTTCATTATCGCCGGAAAGTAGAATGATTTTTTTGCTGATTTTCTGTAATTGAATAATTGTCGCGGCCGCATCCTTTTTTATTTCATCTACAAAACTTAGAACAAAATCTTGCGCATCATATTTAAAAAAAGTTTGCATTAAGCGATCGTCATTTTGAAATTTTTGAGTTTCACAAAATTGCGCTTTTCCAAGCTTTATTGGCTTATTTTCAAATTCTGAAACTAAGCCAAATCCGGCAATTTCTTCAGTTTTTAGTGTTAAAAATTCGCCATTAAATTCTTGGCAAATTGCTTGTGAAATTGGATGTTTACTGTTTTGCGCCACGCTGACGATAAGTTTTAAAATAAATTTTTTTTCAGATTCTTGCAGGGCTTTTTTTTGGCCATTTTCAATTTTGTGAATTTCAGAAAATTTGATTTCTCCAATTGTTAAGCTTCCGGTTTTGTCAAAAATAATATTGTCAATTTGGTCAAGTTTTTCTAGGGCCTCGCCTGATTTTACCAAAACTCCTTTTTTGATAAAATTTGAAATCAAAATGGTTTGCACAATTGGAACGGCAAGCGCAAGGGCGCAAGGGCAGGTTATGATTAAAACCGCGGTTGCATTCATCATGGCGATTTCCCAGCCATTTTTTAGCCAATAAAAAAAAGTTGCGATCGCAAGAATGTGAACGGCCGGAAGATATATTTTTGCCAGTTTATCGGCAATTCTAACATAAGAATTTTTTTGATTTTCTACTTCTTCGCTCAATGAAATTATTTCGGCCAAAAGACTATTTTCTGGCGTTTTGGTTATTTTTATTTTTAGGGGCGATTCTAAATTGATTGTGCCGCCAAAAACATTGCTTCCGAGCATTATTTTTTTTGGTATTGATTCGCCATTAATTATAGCAAAATCGACATTACTTTCGCCATCAATTACAATTCCATCGGCAGCAATTTTTTCACCCGCCGCAACTAGTAAAATCATGCCTTCTTTTAATTTTTTACTAGGAATAATTTTGACTTCATTTTGTTCAATTACGCGACCAAAACTGGCGGCAAGTAAAGAAAATTCAGCGGCGATATTGAAAGCTTTGCGACGCGCTTTTGCATCGAGATAGCGACCTATCAATAAAAAGAAAATCAGCATTACTGCCGAATCAAAATAAATGTGAGAAGCGTTGCGAAATGTTTCCAAAAAACTTACCAAGCAAGCTAAAAAAATGGCGACAGAGATCGCTAAATCCATATTTGGAAAGCCGACTTTAATGGATTTTATAGCTGATGAAAAAAATGGTCGTGAAGAAAAAATAATTACAGGAAGGGCGATTAATGAGGAAAAAAATTGCATCAAATTTTTGGTATTTTCGCCAATATCGCCGCTTGGATAAAGCCAAAAAATTAAAGAAAATAGCATGATATTTCCCATGCCAAAGCCAGCTATAGCTAGAGATTTTATGATTGAATCGTCATATTTTTTTTCTTCGCGATTTAAGATTTGTTGATCGAGAGGAAGGATTTTGTAACCAATTTTGTGGATTATGTTGACTAGCTCATTTGCATATTTTTTGTCATCGCCAGCAAATTCAAGAAGAAGAGTTTTTTTTGAAAGATTTATGCGCGCTTTGGTAACATTTTTTTGTTTTTTTAAAATGGATTCAATTAGCCAAACACAAGCTGCGCAATGCATTCCTTGTATTGAGGCTAAGACTGAAAAAATGCCATTTTTTTCCTGAATAAATTCATCAATATCGGCTAATTTTTCTTCTTCAGGTTTTAATTTTTTTACTGAGGAGCTAATTATTCTTTGTAGGTAATATTGAGAAAGTCCGAAGCCGTTTATAATATTGAAAGCTGACTTACATCCAATGCAGCAAAAATCATCTTTTGGGTCGAGATTTATTTCTTGGCAATGTTTACAAAATTTTACCATTTGACCATTAAGCTCTGTACTTCGCGATAAGATTTATCGTCTTTTTGTAAAAGAATGCCGAAGTTCCATTTTCCTTTTGCGGGAAATTGAATTTGTGAGCGATAAACGCCGTCAATAAAATCAAAGTTTGTAATAAAATCATCGCCTTCTGAGGCCGTTCTTTTGAACTCAATTTTTAATTTACCGTCTTCAATTTGTGCGCCAGCGCTGTTTCGAGGAATTGCAGTAATTTCGAATTTTCCATCACCAAGATCAACGCTTTGAATTTCAACTTTCCAGCCAAGTTTTTTCTGTTCTTCTTCAAGTTTCAGCGTTTCATTATATTCAATTCCACGACGATAAGATTCTGGCAATAAAACTCCGCGCCAGCTTTTTTGTGAAAGGTAAATGTAAAGCAAATTTACAACAATAATTATGGCAAAAAAGGCTATAAAAAAATAAGGAATTTTTGAGCTTTTTTCAGGCTTGTCTTTTTCAAATCTCATTTTTTTGAAGTATTTTTTATGATTGGTTGTTGATGTATGTGTTTAAGACAAAATCTTAAATCTTCACAAATTCTTTTATAATCAGCTTCAAGGGCTTCTTTTTTGGCTATTACAACGTAATCAAAGCCAACTTTTACTTGAGATATTTTTGTTTTAAATGCTTCGCGTAATCTTCTTTTTATCGAATTTCTTTTTACTGATGATTTGCTGACTGTTTTTGCTACCGTAAAACCTGAGCGGCAAAATGTTTTTGAATTTCTCCCTTCTTGTGGATTGTGAGAGTAAATTAATTGAGATTCTTTGGTGAGTAAAATAATGGTTTTGGAGTGAAATTTCCGACCTTTGTTGTTGATTAATTTGAAGTCGGAAGACTTTTTAATCGAAAGGATTTTCATTTATTTATTTGTTTTTGGTGAGGGTTTAATTTTTTAAGCCTTCACCAAAAACAGGGTTTTTATTATACAGTTAAAGAAGAGCGGCCCTTTGCACGACGGCGCGCTAAAACTTTTCTTCCGCCAACGGTTGCCATTCTTGATCTGAAGCCGTGTCTTCTTTTGCGCACAATTTTGCTTGGCTGCCAAGTTCTTTTCATAAAATTACCATAAAATTAATTATTTTTACCATCTTCAAAATGAGGCGCGGCAAGCTATAAAAGCCTTTTTTAAATGCAAGTAGCTATTTCAAAATGAGTGTTAAGATTTTTTTGAAATTATTTCATTTTGTTCGTTAACAAAAACTAGGTTTGGGTTGTGTTTTTTGGTTTCTTCTTCACTAAAATTGGCGTAGGAAATTATTATTACTTTATCGCCATTTTGTACCAATCTGGCCGCCGCTCCATTAACCTGAATCGCTTTTGATCCAGCTTTTGCTGGTATGGCATAGGTTGAAAATCTTTCGCCATTATTAATGTTTAAAACATCAACTTTTTCATTCACTAAAATGCCGGAGGCCTTCAAAAGATTGGTGTCAATTGATATTGAGCCTTCATAATTTAAGTCAGCTTTTGTAACTGTGGCGCGATGAATTTTGGCTTTCAGAAGCGTTAATTGCATAAGTTATTTTTTAGTTATTAGGTTTTCCGCCTCTTCTTCAAGGAAGCTGAATTTTGGATCGGGATTTTTGGAAAAAATTTCGCTTAATATTTTTGCGCAACCGCAAGAGAGTGTCCATCCAAGTGAGCCGTGACCGGTGTTTAAAAGTAAATTTCCATATTTTTTTACTTCACAAACCAATGGAATTGAATTGGGGCGGAATGGTCTGAAGCCAAACCATTCTTCAATTTGTTTTGGATTGCCAAAGCTTGTGAAGCTTTCTGTGGCAGCTTTTTTCAAAAAATTAATATGACTTTGTTTCTTTTTTTGTTTTAAGCCGGCTATTTCTAAGGTTCCGGCTGCGCGAAAAATATTGCCAATTCTGCTGTAAACAATTCTTTTTTTGTTGTCAGTTAATGCAATATTTGGTGCTGAAAATTCATCATTTGTTTTAACCGAAATGCTATAACCTTTGAGTGGATAAATTTCTGAATTCAACTTAATGCCGCGCAGTAATTTGTTTCCTTCGGCTCCAAGTGAATAGATGTATTTGTCAGCAATAAAAACGCCATTTGAAGTGTTAATGCCTGTAATTTTTTCGTGATTAGTTAAGATGTTTTTGATTTCGCTGCTAAACTCAAATTCAACGCCATATTTATCGCGACAAATTTTAGCTAAATTTTGCGTAAATAAAAAACAATTTCCGCTGGCATCTTCTGGATAAAAAATGCCGCCAACCAAAGTTTTATTGGTTAAAATTTTAATTAAAGTTGGCTCTTTTTCAACGCACTCATCTGGGTTAAGAATTTGCAATTTGCAACCAAGAGAGCTAATAAAATCAGCTTCTTTAAGCGCTAATTCAAAAGATTTTTTATTGGTGAAGAAATGTAAAATCCCATTTTTTTTGTAATTAAATTCAATGTTTTCTTCTTTAAGAATTTCGGCGAGCGCTTCCTTGCTAAAAGAGCTTAAAGAGAATAATTTTTTGCTGTTATTTTTGGCTTTTTTTTCGGCGGAATTTTGATAAAATTTGTAAAGCCAAATTAAAAATTCGCGCTCAAAAAAATTTGGTATCGATAAAAATGAAGATGGGGTAAAGGCTGCTTTAATTATCGAGGCGAAAGAAGCTTTGGCCGCCCAAGTTTCGATGTGCGAATAGCTTAATTGTCCGCCATTTGAGCGAGAGCATCCCATGCCAACTGACCAATTTTTATCAATTACAGTTACTTGATGTCCAGAGCGCGCAAGAAAATAAGCTGTGGTAATTCCTATTACCCCAGCACCTAAAACTATCACTTTCATCGCAAGAAATTATTTTTATTTTGGCTAAAGAAGGGCTAAAAATTTGAGGAAATTCAAGATATTTCAATGTTGCTTTTGAGTGATGATTTTATCCATTCACCCACTTTGTAAAAAATCTGCAAAACGCGAAAAAGTTTTTAGTAAAAACGAGAAAACCGCGCCTAATTTTAACTAAAAACTATCCAGAAAAAATCACTATAATGTTAAATAAAGCCAATATTTTCAACATTCCAGCAAATTATCATTTTTTTGAATCTTTGGCTTTTTGGACGATGAACTCCTTTCCGCACAATCTGGAAAAAGTGAAGATTTTTTTGCCAAATCGGCGTTCTTGTCGTGAATTTAAAAAAGTTCTTTTGCAGCAAAATGAGCTCAAATTTCTACCTCAAATTAAAGCGATTTCAGAAATTAATTACGAAGATTTTTTTGATTTTTTGCCAAATCAGCAGGCACAAATTGCCATTGAAGAAATTTTAGAAATTAGGGTTTTGGCTAAAAAAGAAGCGGTTTTTGAATTGGCAAAAAAAATTCAGGAAATATCGGTTTTTGGAAGTGATTTGAAATTTTCGCAATGTTTAAAAATTGCGGAAAATATTTTCGATCTTTTTGAAGAATTAGAGCGTGAAGAGGTTGATTTATCTCAGTTAAGCTTGGTTGATGATAGCAACTTAGCCAAACATAAGCTGGTAACTTTGGAATTTTTGCAGGAATTTTATGCTTATTTTAGAAATTCTTTATTGCGGCAAAATATTTTATTTCCTCAGGCGGCGCAAAATTTTATAACAGACAAATTCGTGAAAATTTTACATGAAAATTCAGTAAAATTTCCATTAATTATTGCTGGATCAACTGGCAGTATTGCGGCAACAAGAAGGTTGATAAAGGCTGTTTCGAGAGAAAATTTTGTTATAATTCATGGTTTTGAAAAGGTAGAAAATCCAAGTGAAAATCACCCGCAATTTTTTTTAAATGAATTGGTAAAATTTCTTGCGATAGAGCCGGAAAATATTACGCAAATTACTATTGATAAATTTCGTATAACTTCAGGCGAGCGCGTAAAAATTGCTAATTTAGCAATGTTGCCAAGCGAAGAAGCGAAGGTTTGGCAAGCTTTAAAGCCACAGGATAAAAATTCAGTTTTGTCGGCAGATTTTGCGCAAAATATTTCGATTATTCAGGCAAAAGATGAAATTGAAGAGGCGCAAATTATTTTAAAAATTGTCGCCGAAAATTATGCCGCGGCCAAGAAAATGGCGGTTATTGCAAATAACAATAAAATTATCGATCTGCTAATTCTTGAATTGGCCAGATACGGTTTTGAATTTAATGATAGTAGAAGTTTTGGTTTATCAAAATCGCAGTTGATTAATTTTTTGTTACAAATTCTTGAGTTGGAAGATTCTGGCTTTGATTCTTACAGTCTGTTGACTTTGATGAAAAATCCTTTTTGTAAAATTAGTCAAAATCTTGATTTTTTGGCTGAATTTGAAATTAAAATTTTGCGCCAAGAGCGCCCCAAAAGAGGGCTTGAAGGAATTTTTCTAAAAATAAAAGAAGATCAAAAACTGGCTGATTTTTTTGCAAAATTTATCGCTTATTTTCAGCAAAATTCACCAAAAACCATTGCGCAAAAAGTTAGTTTTTTGATCGAAATTGCTGAGAATTTAAGTGGCAAAACTTGGCATCAATTATTGGTAAAAGATGATGCTCAGGTTGAGATTTTTGAATTTTTTGAATTTTTAAGAAGTCAGAATTTGCCTTATAAAAGTGACGATTTTCTGGCATTTTTTAAAAATTCTCTTGCGCTGGTAACTTACTCAAAAAAAAGCAAATCCGAGGCAAGTTTGCAAATTTTGCAAAATGTTGAGGCGCGTTTGATGAATTTTGATTTGGTTGTTATTTCGGCATTGAATGAAGGTGATTTTCCAAAGATTGAGGCCGATAATTGGCTGGGAAAAAAGATAAGAAGGGATTTGGGAATTGATAAATTTTATAAGAAAATTGGTCAAAATGCTTACGATTTCCGCAATTATTTAACCAATCCGCAAATTTTTATTACGCGCTGCGAAGCTTTAAATAATGTTGAATTGGTTGAATCACCTTTTTTGGCGCGTTTGAAAATTTTATGCCAAAAAATTGGCCTAAATTTTGCTGTCAGCAAAAAATATTTGGCGGAAAAGAATCTGCCAAAAATTATTAAAAGAAAATCTTTGGCGCCAAATCCAAAGCCTTCTTTAGAGTTAAGGCCAAAAAAATTGTCGATCACAGAAATTTCGAAATTACTGCAAAATCCTTATGAAATTTATGCAAAAAAAATTTTGCGTTTAGAGCGATTGCGAGAAATTGATTATCAAGCTTCTTATGCCGAGTTTGGAAGTTTTGTTCATAAGGCTTTAGAGCTTTATGTTGTTGGTGCGAAAGGTCAAAATTTTGATGAAATTTTTGAGCGTTATTTTGTGGCGCAAGAGGCGAAAATTATTTGGCTGCCGTCGTTTCGAAATATTTTTAATAATTTTTTGCGAGATAATCGTGAATTTGAAGGTTTGGAATGTTTTTGCGAGGTTCTGGCGCAAATAAGTTTTGGTGATTTTGTAATTAGCGGCAAAATTGATCGAATTATTGTCGATCAAGATTCTAGAGCGGTTATTTGCGATTATAAAACTGGCCAAATTCCTACGCAAAAATCGGTTAAAGCTGGAATTGAGCCGCAATTGGTGATTGCAGCTTTAATTCTTTTTGAGGGCTTAATTACGAATTTGAAGGTTAAAGA
>JACCEB010364103.1_pt1 | contig 26604 bp, 25 predicted proteins | sample 7454761 | NCBI WGS metagenome assembly JACCEB01 (sample SAMN15323454, study PRJNA562643) | freshwater metagenome | isolation source: river surface water | place: USA:Blue River Watershed | collected 2017-08-18
CGGCCCCCAGGGCGACTGCGGCCTGACGGGCCGAAAGATCATCGTCGACACCTACGGCGGCGCCTGCCCGCACGGCGGTGGCGCCTTCTCCGGCAAGGACCCCTCCAAGGTCGACCGCTCGGCCGCCTACGCCGCCCGCTACGTGGCCAAGAACGTGGTCGCCGCAGGCCTGGCCAAGCAGTGCCAGGTGCAGGTGGCCTACGCGATCGGCGTGGCCAAACCGATGAACGTGACGGTCTACACCGAGGGCACCGGGGTCATCTCCGACGAAAAGATTGCGGCCCTGGTCAACGAGATTTTTGACCTGCGTCCCAAGGGCATCATCCAGATGCTGGACCTGCTGCGCCCGATCTACCAAAAGACCGCCGCCTACGGCCACTTCGGCCGCAACGAACCCGAGTTCACTTGGGAAAGGACGGATAAAGCACAAGCGCTGCGTGCAGCGGCGGGCCTCAACTGAGGCACGCTGGCGCATAGCGCCAACTTGGGCTTTGGGGAGCACTCATGCCGCGCAGCGGCGTGATGTGACCACCACAAGGCAGCCGCGCTGCGCGCGGCTGCGGGGCTGTAAGCCCCCGAGCGCAGCGAGCTTGTCGGGCTTTCGGCGAAGGCTCATATCGGCGCAAGCCGATGTGAAGGGCCATGGGCCCGTGCCGTAGCCAAAAGGCCCATGGGGGCTGTAAGCCCCCGAGCGCAGCGAGCTTGTCGACGACGAGCGCCATGAATTCAAACCCCTGACCACGCATGGTTCGGCCGCTTTGCCTACAGGCGCTTGGCCAGCCCGCTGACGGCCAGATTCCTGTGCGCAGCCGGATCATCTTCGGAGCCAAGGCCCAGCAGGGGCGCATCACAGGAGAACTCTCATGGCAAGCAAGGGCACCGCATCTCACAACTCATCCCACAGCGCGTCGCACAGCGCAGCGCACACCGAACCCCACGAAACCGATCTGGCGGCAGGCAGCAGCGGCATCGCTGACCTCACTCGCCGGCAACTGGCCAATACTGCCTCCACCACAGGGGCGTTGCTGCGGGCGATGGACACCTTCCAGCAGACACAGCAGCACATGATTCAACGAGCAGCGCTTTTGCAGGAGCGGACGGCGGACCGGCTGCGAAACGCCACCAGCCCGATCGAGTTGGTGGCCATTCAGTCGACCGTGGTGCTCTCGGGTCTGAGCGAGTGGGCGCAATACTCCCAAGAACTCATGCTGGCCTCGCTCAAGGCGCAAAGTGAATTCATGCGGCCGGCCGAACTGCAGCAGCAATCCGCGGCACAGGCCGCCAACGCCGCCGGCCCACTGTTCCAAGCGTGGCAGTCGGTGTTCTCCGCGCCCATGAGCGGGACCATGGCGGGTATGGCCCGGCACCACTGACCCCAGGGCCATGCTGTCGGTGTGAACTGCAGGCAGGCAAAAAAAGCCCGGCGCTAGGCCGGGCAAAAGGCAGTCCCCGAGAAAAAAGGGAGAGTCGCCGCGCCTCAGAGCGCGGCCACTCTTTTCATGAGGAGGATTTCGGCAAGTGGCCACCTCCGGCTGTGCGCACACTCCAGATCATGGTCACGGCGAGGATGGCCACCACCGCGACCAGCGACACCACCGCCGGGATCTTGAACACGTCGACAAGGCACATCTTGGTACCAATGAAAACCAGGATGACTGCCAAGCCGTAATTGAGCAGGTGAAACTTGCCTGCCACCGCCGCCAGCAGGAAGTACATCGCACGCAGGCCCAGGATGGCAAAGACGTTGCTGGTCAAGACGATGAACGGGTCGGAGGTGATCGCGAAGATCGCCGGAATTGAGTCGACCGCGAAGATCACGTCAGTCAAAGCGACCAGGCAGATCACCATGAACAGCGGCGTCGCGATGCGGCGGCCGTTTTCCAGGGTGAAAAACTTCTCACCGTCAAAGCCGGAACTCACCGGCATCACCTTGCGCAGCAAACGCAGCGCGGGGTTGCCCTCCAGGTCGCTCTCCTTGCCCGCCGCCCACCACATCTTCAGGCCAGTGAGGATGAGGAATGCGCCAAAGACATAGAGCACCCAGTGGAAGTTGGCCAGCAGCCACCCCCCGACGAGGATCATCACCGTGCGCAGCACGATCGCGCCGACGATACCGATCATCAGCACCCGCTTCTGAAACGCTGGCGGCACCGCGAAGTAGGTGAAGATCATCAGAAAGACAAAAATGTTGTCGACGGCCAGCGACTTCTCGATCAGGTAGCCGGTGAGGAACTCAAGCGATTTCTCATTGGCCACCTGGGTAGAGCCCGTCGTGTCCCGGACCGCCCACCAGAACAGGGCGTTGAAGACGAAGCTTAGGGCGATCCAGACGACCGACCAGTTCAGGGCCTCGCGGGCGCCAATTTCGTGGGCACCCTGCTTTTTGAGGACGACAAAGTCGACGAACAGCGACACGAGGACGATGGCCACGAAGGTGGCCCACAGCCACAGGGGAGCGATGGTTTCCATATTGTTTTCTTTTTGAGCAATTGAGCGCAGAGCGCCAAAAGATGACTCGACCTTAAGGGCACAAACCCATCTGAAAAATCAGAGTTTTAGTGAAGGTTCTTCCTGAAAATAAGAAACTTCGCCATGATCTGGCATGGCCCTCACCTTTAGCTATCGGCACCTTTACTACTTCTGGGTGGTCGCCAAGGCAGGCGGCATGTCGCGGGCCGCCGAGCAGTTGGGCATGGCCGTACAGACCATCAGCACCCAGGTGCGCGAGCTCGAGCAGTCGCTCGGCTGCGCCCTGCTCAAGCCGGCCGGCCGCGGGGTGGCGCTGACCGAGGCCGGCGTGGCTGCCATGCATCAGGCGGAGCAGATCTTCGCCCTCGGGGAGTCGCTGCCAGACACGGTGCGTGCCGCGGCCGACTCGGCCGGGGTGCGGCTGGCCGTGGGCATCCCGGACGGCCTGACCAAGCTCGCCGTCTATCGCCTGCTGGCGCCCATCCTGGACGAGCCGGGCCTGCGGCTCCTCTGCCACGACGGCGAGTTCGAGGACATCCTGGGTGAGTTGGCCCTGCACAAACTGGACCTGGTGATCTCCGATCGGCCGCCCCCGCCCAACCCGAGCCTGCGGCTCTACGGGCACCCCTTGGGCACCTCACCCATCGCTTGGTATGCGGCGCCCGCCCTGGCAGACCGGCTCCCCGCCGGTCGCGGCGCTCAGGGCCGCGAGCGCCGTGCCGAGGCCCTGCGCGCGGCGCTCGCGAGTGGCGAGTTGCCGCTGCTCCTGCCCACCGGTCACGGCGCGCTGCGCGCCCGGCTGGACCATTGGTTCGAACGCCTAAGCCTCAGGCCGCGCGTGGCAGGCGAGTTCGAAGACAGCGCGCTGCTCAAGACCTTTGGCGCCGCCGGCATGGGCCTGTTCCCCGCGGCCACGCTGGTCGAGGAAGACCTGGTGCAGCGCTACGGGGTGCAACGTGTGGGTGACTGCGACGGCGTGGAGGAGCAGTTCTTCGCCATCACCCCGCAAAAGAAAATCGGCCACCCGCTGGTGCGGCGGGTGACCGGATGGGCGGCCAAGGCCTGAGCGCTACCGCACTGGCGGCCCGGGTCTACGGCTGATTAGCGGGCCGGCTCGGCCGGGGCAGCAGCTGACGCTGCCGACTCGGGCGCAGAGGCAGGGGCTGCCACAGGCGGAGGCTCTGCCACGGGAGCTGAAGCAGGGGCCGGAGCTGCCGCGGGCGCAGCAGCAGGTGCGGCGGCCGGCGCCGGGGCCTTGTCAGCGCCGCCAAACAGCGAGGCGAAGAACTTCTTGATCGCGTCGATCAGGTCCAGCAGGAACGAGTACCAGGGGCGCTCGGCCTTGAACACCACATGGAAGGACTGCTTTTCCTTGAAGGCCGAGGCCAGGGGCACGGACCAGGTCACCGTCTTGCCGTCAGGGGACACCTGACCGTTGGTCTCCAGCACCTTGGGCACGGTGACCGACCAGCTCAGGTTGCGGCCCGCCAGCATGGCTTGCATCATGCCCTCCATCATCGGGTTGGCGCCGCCTTTGTCCTTCATGTCAAAGCTGCTGTCGATGCGCCAGGCCCCTTCAGCGGCACGCGAAACATTCACCAGCGAGGTTTCCTTGTTGCCGGCGGTAAAGGTGGCGAATTTCTCGATCGGCCCCTTGGCAGTCAGCTTGCACACCACGTTGCCGTCCACGGCCGACTCACTCACTTGGACCTTCATGGACTCGCCACCGGCCTCATCAAAGCCCGTGCAGAACCCGTCCTTCTTGTTGGCCAAGGCGGCCAGCTTGGCGTCAATGCGAAGCTCAGCGGTGTAGCTCAGCTCGCCTTTTTCGACGGCGATTTTCTGGGCGACATCAAGGCAGCCGGCCAGGGATACCGCCGCCAAGAGCGCTGCCGAAAGGCGGAGGATGGATTTCAGGGTCATTGCGAATTCGCTTTTTGTTGTCAATTTGGCCAATTTAGCACGGGCGTGTGAAGCAGCCTCGGCGCCCGTGGCAGCAGCAGATGCGCGAGATGCCCCGCAAAGGATCCGCAACATGATGGAATTCGCGGAGGAGATCTGCGACTGAGAGCCGCCGCGCTTACTCCACGGTCACACTCTTCGCCAAATTCCTCGGCTTGTCCACATCCGTCCCCCGCGCGATGGCGGTGTGGTACGCCAAGAGCTGCAGCGGCACCACGTGCAGCAGGGGCGAGAGCGGGCCATAGTGCTCGGGCATGCGAATGACATGCAAGCCGTCGCCGCTGTCGATCCGGGTGTCGGCATCGGCCAGCACGTACAGAACGCCGCCGCGGGCGCGCACTTCCTGCATATTGCTTTTGAGCTTTTCCAGGAGGGCATCGTTGGGTGCCACGGTGACCACCGGCATTTCGCCCGTCACCAGGGCCAGAGGGCCATGCTTCAACTCGCCGGCGGCATAGGCCTCGGCGTGGATGTAGGTGATCTCTTTGAGCTTGAGCGCGCCCTCTTGGGCGATGGGGTAGTGCAGGCCCCGGCCCAGAAAGAGAGCATGCTCTTTGCGGGCGAAGTCTTCCGCCCAGGCGATGACCTGGGGCTCGAGCGCCAACACCGCCGACAGTGCTGCGGGCAGGTGACGCATGGCCTTGAGGTGGGCCGCTTCTTCCTGCGCACTCAATCGCCCTTTGGCCTGCGCCAGGGCGAGGGTGAGCAAGAAGAGCCCCGCGAGTTGGGTGGTGAAGGCCTTGGTGGAGGCCACGCCCACTTCGACCCCGGCGCGTGTCGCATACGCCAGCTTGCACTCCCGCACCATGGCCGAGGTGGCCACATTGCAGATGGTGAGGGTGTGGCGCATGCCCAATGACTGCGCGTGGCGCAATGCGGCCAGGGTGTCGGCGGTTTCGCCCGATTGGGTGATGGTGACCACCAGCGTGTTGGGGTTGGGCACCGATTCGCGGTAGCGGTACTCACTGGCGATTTCGACCTGGGTGGGCACTTTGGCAATCGACTCCAGCCAGTACTTGGCGGTGCAGCCGCTGTAGTAGCTGGTGCCACAGGCGAGGATCAGCACCGAGTCAATCTGCGCGAAGGTGCGGTGTGCGCCCTCGCCCGGCGGGGGGGTGCCTGCGCCCTCGAACAGCTCGCGCACCACCGCCTCCAGGCCTTCGAGCGTGTCGGCAATGGCGCGCGGCTGCTCGAAGATTTCTTTTTGCATGTAGTGGCGGTAGGGCCCCAGGTCGGCAGCGCCGCTGTGGGCCTGCACCGTGCGCACCGGGCGCTCGGCGGGGCGGCCGTCCTTACCGACGATCCAGTAGCGACCCAGTTGGAGGTCCACCAGGTCGCCCTCTTCCAAGTAGACGATCTGGTCGGTAACGCCGGCCAGGGCCATGGCGTCACTGGCAAGAAAAAGCTCCTGCGGGGCCACGCCCAGCACCAGGGGCGAGCCAGCGCGCGCGCCGATCACCCGGTGCGGCTCGTCTTTGCAGATCACCGCGATGGCATAGGCGCCGTGCAGCCGGCGCACGGCGGATTTGACCGCCTCAAACAAGTCGCCCTCGTAGAGGCTGTCGACCAGGTGGCAGATCACCTCGGTGTCGGTCTGGCTGGCGAAGAAGTAGCCGCGCGCCTGCAATTCGGCGCGCAACTCCTCATGGTTTTCGATGATGCCGTTGTGAACCAGGCCAATGCGCCCGGCGCGGTCCGCCGGGGTGGCGCCCGGGCCGTGGCTGAAGTGTGGGTGGGCGTTGTGCACCGCCGGCGCGCCGTGGGTGGCCCAGCGGGTGTGGGCGATGCCGGTGCTGCCGACCAGGTGCTCGGTGCTGACCTGCTGCATCAACTCGGCCACACGCTCGGTGCTGCGGGCGCGCCGCAGGCCTTCGGCATGCACCGCGACGCCACAGGAGTCATAACCGCGGTATTCCAGGCGCTGCAGGCCCTGGACCAGAAGGGGGACGATGTCGCGGTGAGAAACCGCAGCGACGATGCCGCACATGGGAGAAGCTCCGGAATAAGTTGAGGGGACTGTATGCCCTGTGGGGCGGAATTAAAGGCCGAAAATTGATTTAAATCGTTTTTTTATTTCTCATTCGCCGATTTTAGAAATAAAATTTCTTCAAATGGAAAAAATTGACGCGATTGACTTGGATGCCACGGACCTCACCCTGCTAGACCTGCTGCAGCAGGACGCCTCGCGGAGCAACCTCGAGCTGGCCGGGTTGGCGCATGTCTCCCCGCCCACCTGCCTGCGCCGGGTCAAGCGGCTGCAGGCGGCGGGCCTGATCGAGCGGCAGGTGGCCATCCTCTCGCCCGACCGCCTGGCGCCGGTGCTGGGGCGTGGGCTGGAGGCCATCGTCGAGGTGACGCTAGACCGCCAGGGCGCCGAGCACCTAGAGGCCTTCGAGCGCCGGGTGGTGGCTGACGAGGCGGTGCAACAGTGCTACCGGGTCTCGCCCGGGCCAGATTTCATCTTGCATGTGCGCGCCGCCGACATGCCGGACTACCTGGCGCTGCAGCAGCGCCTGTTCACCGCCGACGCGAACGTGCGCAATGTGAAGGCTTTTTTCAGCGTGAAGCGGGCCAAGTTCGCGCCGCGCTTGCCGCTGGAGGTGGGGCGGCGCTGAAGCGCCCGCGTAGAAACCATCTGGGCCTAACCGAGCAATGCGCGCCGGGCCAGCTCAGGGCTTTTTCTTCGTCGGCCGCTGCCAATTGGCGATGTGCACCTGCTTGCCCCGGGCCACCGCCAGCGAGCCTGGCGGCGTGTCCTTGGTGAGGGTGGAGCCGCCGCCCACGGTGGTGCCGGCGCCCAGGGTGAGGGGCGCGACCAGCACGCAGTTGCTACCCACGTGCACGTCGGCCTCGATCACGGTGCGGTGCTTGTTGGCGCCGTCGTAGTTGGCGGTGATCGAGCCGGCACCGTAGTTGACCCGCTCGCCCACCGTGGCGTCGCCGAGATAGGCCAAGTGGTTGGCTTTCGCGCCATGGCCCAGCGTCGAGTTTTTCACCTCGACAAAGTTGCCAATGTGCACCTCGTCGCCCAGCACCGCGCCAGGGCGCAGACGGGCGAAAGGGCCGACAAGCGCGCCTGCACCCACCTGCACGCCCGCAGTCTCGGCAAACTTTTCGCCATCGATATGGGTGAAGGGGTGAATGACCGCGCCCGCGCCAATGCGGGCGTGGGCGATGACGCAGTTCGCGCCGATACGTGCGCCCTCGCCAATTTCAACCCGGCCCGCGAAGACGCAGTTCACATCAATCTCAACGTCGGCACCGCAGACCAGGTCGCCGCGCACATCGAAGCGCGCCGGGTCGGCCAGACGAACGCCCTGCTCCATCAGCGCCTGAGCGCGGCGGAGTTGGTAGACGCGCTCGAGCGTGGCGAGTTGCACGGGGCTGTTGACGCCGTCAACCTGCGGCTGGTCCTGCGTCATGAGCGCGCGCACGGCCACGCCCCCCTCCACCGCGAGGCCCACCACGTCGGTGAGGTAGTACTCGCCCTGGGCGTTGTGGTTGGTCAGGCGCGAGAGCCAATCGCGCATGAGGCGGTTGGGCGCCGCCATGAAGCCGGTGTAGACCTCGGTGATGCGGCGCTGGTCTTCGCTCGCATCCTTTTGCTCCACGATGCCGCGGACCGCGCCATCGGCCTCGCGCAGGATGCGGCCGTAGCCGGTGGGGTCGACCATGTCGCAGGTCAGCAGGGCCAGGCGCTCTCCGGCGCAGGCCTGCACCAAGGCCTGCAAGGTGGCCGTCTCGATCAGGGGCACGTCGCCATTGAGCACGAGGCAAATGCCGTCATCGGGCAGCAGCGGCAGCGCCTGCTGCACCGCGTGGCCGGTCCCCAGCTGGGGTTGCTGCAGCACCGTCTCGCAGGCCAGGCCCAGGTTATCGGCAAAGCCACGGGCTGCGCCGGCCACCTGCTCGGCGCCATGGCCGGTGACCACCACCAGGCGGCGCGGCGTCAGTCCCGCAGCGGCAGCCACCACATGGTCCAGGAGGGCGCGGCCGCCCAGACGGTGCAACACCTTCGGCAGCGCGCTTTTCATGCGCGTGCCCTTGCCCGCCGCCATCACCACCACGTCCACTGCCAACATCGAATGTCCTTGTGAATGTCTTTGTACTTGCATCTTGGATACCTCAGCCCACGGGCCAGACCACGCCGTTGTCATTGAGGATGGCGTCCAGCGGCACGTCGTGCGGCTCGGGCTCGAAGTCGGGCAGGCAGCCGCTGGTAAAGCCGAGTCCCACAGTGAGGGGCTTGGGCTGCAGGCTGGCCAAGGTACGGTCGTAGAAGCCACCGCCGTAGCCCAGGCGGTAGCCGCCGGGGCTGTAGCCGACGCAGGGCACGAAGAGCAGGGTGGGCACGATGATCTCGGTGTCTTTCGGCTTGGGGATGCCGTAGGCATCTTCTTCCATTGGGCAGCCGGGGTACCAAGCGTGGAAGGTGAGGGTCTTGTGCACCTTGTCGACCACCGGCAGGCCAATACGCCGCCGAAGCGGCTGATCGAGCAGCTCGCCGTCCTCCTTCCAGCGATGCAGGGCCGGCAGGGGATCGAACTCGCCCTTGATCGGCCAGTAGGCGCCAATGGCCTGGTCTGTCCGGCCCACCAGCCAGATACGCATCACGCGTTGCAACAGGTCCGATCGGATAAGGCGGTCCGGCAGGTTCAGCCGGGCCTCCAGCAACTGCTGGCGAAGGGCCTTTTTGGCTTCCGACTTGTCCATAATTCCCCAATGTTGTTCCGAAAGATTTTGACAGGGTTCCTTCTGCCGCTGGCTGCGCTTGTAGCGGGGCCCGTGCAGGGGCGGTCCGGGCCTTCGACCGACCCGCGCGGTGACGCGGTCGCCCTCGAAATGGGGCAGGTCTTCCGCCAGGGACAGGGCGCCGCCCAGCGCCAGCGGCTGACCCAGCTGCTGCCGCAACTGCGGGGCCACCTGCTCGAGCCCTGGGGCGCCTACTGGGAGCTGCGGGCGCGGCTCGATGTGGCCAGCGCCCAGGAGTTGCAGGACTTCTTCACGCGCTGGGCCGGCACTTACCAGGAAGACCGCCTACGCAACGACTGGCTACTGCTGCTGGGCCAGCGCCGCGACTGGACCACCTTCTCCGCCGAGATCGGCCGCTTCCGCATGAACGACGACCCGCAGGTGCGCTGCTACGCGCTGCTGGTACGTCTGCTGCGCGAGGGGCCCAGCGAAGCCATCACCGAGGAGGTGAGGCGCCTGTGGTTTGCGCAGCGCGACGCCGAAGACGCCTGCACCACCGCAGCACGCGACCTGCTCATCGAGGGGCCGGGCCGGGGCGCCAGCAAGGTCCCCGGACTCAGTGCCGATGACGTCTGGCGTAAGGCCCGCCTGGCCGCCGAGTACAACAAGCTGCGCATGGCCCAAGACGCGGTGACCCTGGTGGCGCCGGCAGCAGTGGCCCAGGTACAAACGGCCATGGCCCAGCCCGCGCGCTACCTGGACGGCCGTGTCATTGCCGGTTCGAAGGTGCGCAAGGAGCTGGTGGTGCTGGCGCTGGCTCGCCTGGCGGCCACCGATCCACAGGAGGCCGCCAGCCGCCTCGAGCGCAAGTGGTCGCTGCACCTCTCCAAGGGGGAGCTGGCCTGGGCTTGGGGCGCCATCGCCCGGCAAGCCGCCCAGCGCCTGTCGCCCGATGCGCTGGGGTACTACGCCCGCGCCGGCCAAGGCGCTGAACTCACCGACGACATGCTGGCCTGGAAGGCCCGGGCCGCCCTGCGGGCGGGCGGCGGCCCGCAATGGCGCTTAGTGCTGGAAGCCATTGCCGAGATGGCACCCGCCATGCAGCAAGACAGCGCCTGGGTCTACTGGCGCGCCCGCGCCCTGCTGGCAACAGACACCGAGGCCGACAAGGCCGAGGGCAGCCGCCTGCTCGCAACCCTGGCCTCGCCGCGCGGCTTTTACGAGCAGCTGGCACTGGAGGCTCTGGGCCAGCGCATCACTCTGCCTGCACGCCCCGCCCCGCTCACCCCCGCTGAGCGGGAGGCTGCCCAGCGAGACCCGGGCCTGCAGCGCGCGCTGCACGCCATCGCCATCGGCCTGCGCAGCGACGGTGTGCGGGAGTGGAACTACACCACCAACCTGGCCCGGCCGGGCGGCCTGCCCGAGCGCGAGCTGCTGGCTGCGGCCCAGCTTGCCTGCGAGCGCGAGGTCTGGGACCGCTGCATCAACACCAGCGAGCGCACTCGCACCGAGTTTGACGTGGAACAGCGCTACCCCACACCCATGCGCGATTCAGTGGTGCGGCGTGCCCGCGAGATCAACCTGGACCCGGCCTTTGTCTACGGCCTCATCCGGCAGGAGAGCCGCTTCGTGATGGACGCACGCTCCCATGTCGGCGCCTCGGGGCTGATGCAGGTCATGCCCGCCACCGCCCGCTGGACGGCGCGCAAGATCGGCCTGACCAGCTTCACCCCGGACCAGATCAACGACCGCGAGACCAACATCGCCATTGGCACTGGCTACCTCAAGCTGGTGCTCGACGACTTTGAGGGCTCAATGTCACTGGCCGCCGCGGCCTACAACGCAGGCCCCAGCCGTGCGCGCAACTGGCGCAACGGCCCGGTACTCGAGACCGCCATCTGGGCCGAGAACGTGCCCTTCAGCGAGACCCGCGACTACGTGAAGAAAGTGCTGGCCAACGCCACGATTTACGCCGCCGTCCTGACCGGCCAGCCGCAGTCGCTGCGCGCTCGCCTGGGACAGGTCGGCCCGCGTGACGCGAGCAAGCCCGAACCCACTCCAGACCTGCCCTGACCCGGCCGCCTGATCTGAGAGAGACAGCCCATGTTGAAGCTTTATATCGGCAACAAAAACTATTCCTCCTGGTCCATGCGCCCCTGGGTGCTGCTGCGGCAAGCCGGAATTGCCTTTGAGGAGGTGAAGGTTCGGTTCGATGGCTTCGATCCCGCCTCCGACTTCAAGACTACGATGAACCGGTTGAGCCCGGTGGGCAAGGTGCCGGTGCTGGTGGACGGCGATCTGGCGGTGTGGGACTCGCTGGCGATCGCGGAATACGCCGCTGAGCGCTTCCCCGACAAGGTACTCTGGACCGCCGACCGGGCCCAGCGCGCCCGGGCCCGCAGCCTCTGCGCAGAAATGCACGCGGGCTTTGGCCAGCTGCGAAGCCTGTGCCCGATGAACATCGAGGCCCATTTGCCCGAGGTCGGCGCACGGCTGTGGGCCGAGCACGAGGGCCTGCGCCAGGACGTGGCGCGTCTGGTCCAGATGTGGCGTGATGCGCTCGCGCGCCAGCCCGAGGGCAGCTTGCTGTTTGGCGACTTTTCGGTGGCCGACGCCTTCTACGCCCCGGTCTGCATGCGCCTGCTCACCTACGCCTTGCCCCTGCCTGCCGACATCGCCGCCTATGTCGCGCGTGTATGCCAGCTGCCGGGGGTGCGCGCCTGGGTCGACGACGCGCTGGCCGAGTGCGACTTCAGGGACTTCGAGGAGCCGTACCGGCAGTCCCGCTGAAGGCGGTCACAGCACAGCCCGCTGGAGGCGGTCTGGCCCCTCGGGCGCGTCCGAGAGGCGAGCCCCGATACACTGCCCGCATGCAAGTCTTCGAGGTCGGTGGCGCAGTACGCGATGCCCTGCTGGGTCTCCCGGTGCATGACCGCGACTGGGTGGTGGTCGGCGCTTCCCCGCAGGCGCTAGTTGACGCCGGCTACCTGCCGGTGGGACGCGACTTCCCGGTCTTTCTTCACCCTCAGACCCGCGAGGAATACGCGCTGGCGCGCACCGAACGCAAGACGGCGCCCGGCTCCCACGGCTTCAGTGTCCATGCCGCACCCGAAGTAACGCTCGAGCAAGACCTGGCGCGGCGTGCCCTCACCGTCAACGCCATTGCCCGCGGCAAGGACGGCCAGCTGGTCGACCCCTTCGGCGGCCAGCGTGACCTGAAGGCCCGGGTGCTGCGCCACGTGACCGATGCCTTTCGCGAGGACCCGGTGCGCATCCTGCGGCTGGCGCGCTTCGCGGCGCGCTTTCCTGATTTCTCCGTTGCGCCCGAGACCCAGACGCTGATGCGGGCGATGGTGGAAGGCGGCGAGGTCGATGCCTTGGTACCTGAGCGCGTGTGGCAGGAACTTTCGCGGGGGCTCTTGGCCGCCAAGCCCTCCCGGATGCTCGAGGTGCTGCGCGATTGCGGCGCCCTGGCCCGTTTGCTGCCTGAAGTCGACCGCCTATGGGGCGTCCCCCAGCGCGCCGAGTATCACCCCGAGGTCGACACCGGCACGCATCTGCTGCTGGTGCTGGACATGGCGGCGCGTCTGCGGGCGCCCTTGACGGTGCGATTCGCCTGCCTGGTCCACGACCTGGGCAAGGGCACCACCCTGCCCGAGGAGTGGCCGCGCCACATCGGTCACGAAGGGCGCAGCGTGCGCCTGCTGCAGGAGCTGGCCCAACGCCTGCGTGTGCCGGTGGACTGCCGCGAGCTGGCCGAGGTGGTGGCGCGCGAACACGGCAACATCCACCGCAGCGGCGAGTTCGGTGCCGCAGCCCTCGTGCGCCTGCTCGAGCGCTGCGACGCCTTTCGCAAGCCGGCGCGCTTTGACGAAGTGCTGCTGGCCTGTGAGTGCGACGCACGGGGACGTGGCGGCCTCTCCGCGTCGGCCTATCCGCAACGCCCGCGATTGCTCGCGGCGCTGGCGGCGGCGCAGTCGGTAGACACCGCCCGGGTGTCGGCCGAGGCGCTGGCCCAAGGCGTCAAGGGCCAGGCGGTCGGCGAACGCATTCACGCGGCGCGGGTGGCGACGGTGGAAGCGGCATGCGTTTAGGTCCGGGGCCCACCTCAGAAATACGGGTGTCGATACCGCCCATGAGCGGCCAGGAATCAGCCGCCGAGCTCAGCGAAGCGCCGCAAGTGCGGCTTCCGGCGCCTTCTCCAAAACCTTGAGCAAAGCCTTCGCGGCGCCCGTTGGCGAGCGCTTGCCTTGTTCCCAGTTGCGTATCGTGTCGAGCGACACCTCGATTCGCTCTGCGAACTCGGCTTGACTAAATCCGAGGCGCTTGCGCACACGTCGAGCAAAACGGGCTGCATCCTGCATGGCCAAAGCTTCATCGGCCGCAGCGTGTCGCGCGATATCTGCCTCCGAGGTGGCATCGACCCGCGCCTTGTCAATGCGCCCCTGGGGCAATGTGGCGTGCTGGGCCGGATCAATCGTTACGCGTACGGTCTTCATACTGCTTTACCTCACGGTGGTTGGCCTTGCGCGCTGAGACGATCCGGATGGCTTCTTGCCTCGTCGTGTAGACCACGACAAACAAGCGCTCTTCAATCTGCCCCATCACCTGATAGCGGTCTTCACCATAGTTGCGTCGTACGTCCTGATGCACGACTCGGTTGGGATCAAGAAAGGCCTGAAGCACAAACGCGAAGTCGAAGCCCCGCTCCAGGAAACAAACCTCGCTCTTGGCCGCGTCCCACTCGAAGTTCATCGCCAAAGTGTAGTTCAATGAACCACCCCCGGCAATGAGTTGGCCACAAGGGCTGATCCAGGTGGACGGACGATCGGGTCACGACGACACGCCACTCAGGTTGGAGTTGGCGATCGCCAAGCAGGAGTCACCCTAAATGAAGTGCGCGATCACGCCCACCACGACACTCATCAGCACGGTGCTGGTGATGGGAATGAACCATTCCCGTCCGAACAGGCGGAAGCGGAAGTCGCCTGGCAGTCGGCCGAACCCCAGCTTCTGTAGCAAGGGCGAGAGCCCGCTGATCAGGACGAGGGCAACAATGATGACGACGAACCAGCGAATCATGGAACCCGAGCCGCGGCCTCAGAGCGAGGCGGTGCGGTCACCCTCCCTGAAACCCAGGGCGTCCCAGAAGGGGCCCTTGTGGAAAGCAATCACCTTGAACAGTTCGCCCATCTCGTGCTCGGCAATCAGCCGCTGGGCGGCGACCTGTTCGGACACCGTCGCCTGCGCCATCAAGTCGCCCAATCCGCAATTGACCAGGAAGCGCGCCTGACTGGTGTAACCCAGCACGCCCAGCCCCGACTCCTGGCCGGCCAGGGCGATGCCGCTGAAGTTGAGATGGGCGGTGATGTCCTTGCGCCCGGGCCGGTCCAGCGGATCGGGGTCGGCGAGGTGGCCGATATGGCACATGAGCGTGCCCATATGCCGCTGGGGGTGGAAGTACTCGGACTCCGGGAAACCATAGTCGAGGAAGAAGGCGGCGCCGCGCCCCAGCCGGTCAGCCAGGGTGCGCACGAAGGCCTCGGCTTGCGGGTGGATTTCGGTGAGGTAGTCGTGCGCACCAGGCACCTCGCAGGGCGGGCGCAGCGAAGTGAGGCGGTCTTCCCAGGCGAGTGCGCCGGCCTGCGCGCCCTGCGCCTTCGCAGAGTCTGCGCCCGCCGCCTCGCGCCAGACCACGCCGCGCTCGTGCCAGTGCCCCTGGCGCCGGGCCAGCAGCTTGACCGGCATGGCATCGAGCACTTCGTTGCCCACCACCACGCCGCCAAAGCGCTCGGGCAACTCGTCCACCCATCGCACCTTGTCACCCCAGGGGGCCAGCCGCTCGCGCTGGCGCGCGCGCAGGCTGCCCGAAAGATCGACCAGGGTGTAGCGCGCCACCCGATCACCCAGGGCTTCAAGCAGTTGCTCGGCCAAGGCGCCGGTACCAGGCCCGAATTCCCAAACCTCGTCGCAGCCGGTGGCCTGCAGGGCGTCACCCACCGCTGCCGCGAGGGTGCTACCGAACAGGTGCGTCATCTCCGGCGCGGTGACGAAGTCACTGCCCGAGGCGGGCAGCTCACCGAACTTGCGGCTGCCATGGGCGTAATAGCCCAAGCCCGGGGCGTACAGCGCCAGGGCCATGAAACGGTCAAAGGGGAGCCAGCCGCCAGAGCGGGCGATGGCCTGGCGCAAGAGGGACGTCATGGCTGTCGTGGCGGTCATGGCGGCCTTAGCCGCCCCAGCAGCAGCCCCTGGGCCGGAACGCGCCGGCTCACGGCTCGGGTCACCCGGACCACCCGGGCCATCCGAGCCACTGGGCCCCTTCGGTCCGCCGGCCCCAGGCCCGCTCGTTACACTGCGCGTCTCTTTGCTCACACCGGGATTGTCGCCCGGGAATGCCGCAGCCCATGAACGCCCCTCCCACCGTCCTCGTCACAGGCGCCGCCCGCCGCCTTGGCCGCGAGATGGCCCTGGCGCTGGCACAGGCCGGCTGGCAGGTCGCCGTGCACTACCGCGGCTCGCAGGCGGAGGCCCTGATCACCGTCGCCGACTGCGAGGCTGCAGCCCGTGCGTCCGGCCATGGAGGCACAGCCTTCGCCGCCTTCGCCGCCGACCTGGCCGACGAGGCCGCCACCCGCGCCCTGCTGCCGCAGGTGGTCGAGCGCCTCGGCCCGGTGCGCGCCATTGTGAACAGCGCCTCGCTCTTCGAGCACGACACGCCAGAGAACTTCGGCTACACCGGGCTGCAACGCCACCTGGCGGCCAACACTGGGGCGCCGGTGTTGCTGGCGCAGGCCCTGCACGCGCACCGCGCCGCTGTGGACCCCGAGGCCGCAGCCGATGCGGTGGTGGTCAACCTCCTGGACCAGAAGCTGTGGAACCTGAACCCGGACTTCTTCAGCTACACCCTTTCGAAGGCGGCGCTGCATGCCGCCACCACCATGCTGGCACAGGCGCTGGCGCCGCGGTTGCGCGTCGTGGGCGTGGCCCCGGGCCTCACCCTCACCAGCCACATGCTCTCGCAGGAAAAATTCGAGGCCCTGCACCGGCTGTCGCCCCTGGGGCGCTCGTCGACCGCAGAAGATGTGGTGGCCACGGTGAAGTTCGCGCTGGAAAACCGGTCCATCACCGGCACCACCCTGCTGGTCGACGGCGGCCAGCACCTGATGAAGTTCGAGCGCGATTTCTCGCTCATGTAAACGCTGCGGCGATACAGACATGACCAAGGCCGGGACCCAAACCCTCACCCTCACCGGGCTGTGCTTCGACGCCAACCTGGGCATCCTCGAGCACGAGAAGGCCGCGCCGCAGCCGATCCGGGTTGACGCGGAACTCCATCAAGGCACCCAGCCCCTGCTGCCGCACGACGATGACATCCTGCATGTGCTCGACTACCGCAAGGTGCGCGCCATCATCATCGCCGAGTGCACTGCCGAACACGTGAACCTGCTTGAGACGCTGATCGGCAAGCTGGCCGTCCGGCTGATGCAACTGCCGGGCGTGATCGGTGTTCGGGTGAAGATCGCCAAACTGGCCATCTTCGACGACTGCGAGGTCGCGATCCGTATGGAAACCGGGCAGTGGTAAGCGCCGGGGCCGCGCCGACGTCACCTGGTCCCTGAGGCCGCCGGCAAGCTTGGCTCCTTGCGCCGGCCCAGCGCCCACCCCGCCAGCACCGCCAGGCCCACGCTGCCCAGGGCCAGCGCCAGGTGGCTGACCGCAGGGGGCTCGAAGTGCAACAGCGCACGCAGCCCGGGCCAGGTCAGGGCAGCGGCTATCAAGGCCGTGGCGACCGCGGCGACCCCCCACAACGCCGCAAAGTCGCGGCTGAACAAGGCCCGCGGCGGCAGACCGGCACCAGCATCGAGGGCCACCAGCAGCAGGTTGCCAAAGGTAAGGCCAGCAAAGGCCAGGGCTCGGGCGGTGTCGGTCGGCAGCCCGCTGCCGAGCGCCAGCGTGTAGACCGCCAAGATGGCTACCAGCAGGCACCCACCCTGCACCAGCGCCCGCGCTACCACCGCGCGATCGAGCAGGCTCATCGCCGGATCCCGGGGCGGCCGGCTCATGAGCCCCGACGCCGGGGGTGCACTTTCAAAGGCCAGGCTGCATACCGGGCCGATGATCATTTCGGTAATCCCCACATGCACCGGCAGCAGCAGCGGCGGCAGCCCCACAAGCACCGGAATCAGCGCCAGGCCGGCGATGGGCACGTGAATCGCCAGGATGTAGGTCATCACCTTGCGCAGGTTGTCAAAAATGCGCCGGCCCACCCGCACGCCTTCGACGATGCGGCCAAAGTCCTCGTCCAACAGTACGACGCTGGCCGCCTCACGGGCTACGTCGGTGCCGCGTTGACCCATGGCAATGCCGATGTGCGCCGCCTTGAGCGCCGGGGCGTCGTTGACCCCGTCGCCTGTCATGGCCACCACCTCGCCGTTGGCGTGGAAGGCACGTACCAGGCGCAGCTTGTCCTGCGGAGTGACACGGGCGAAGACCCTCACCCGCCGCACCGCCTGCGCCAGCGCCGCATCGTCGAGCCTGCTCAGCGCTTCGCCGGTGAGTGCGCCCGCTGCGGTGTCGATACCGGCCTGTTCGGCGATGGCCAGGGCAGTGGCCGCATAGTCGCCGGTGATCATGACCACAGCGATCCCAGCCTCTTGGGCCTGGGCCACCGCCGCCGGCACGCTGGCGCGCAGCGGATCCTCGAAGGCGATCAGGCCCAGCATCCGGAAGGCGTACGCGTGGGGCTGGTCGCGCGGCGCAGCTGGCTCCGCGGGGCGCTCCGGAGCGCCCGTGTGGCTGCCCTGCCCCTCGGCCACCGCCAGCACGCGCAAACCCCAGCCAGCCAGGGCCTCGACCTGGGACCGCAGGGCCGCGATGGCAGCGGCGTCGGCATGGCACAGGTCCATCACCGCCTCAGGCGCGCCCTTGACCGCCAGGCGATGGTTGCCCACGCCGTCGTGCCAGACCTGGGTGAAGGCCAGCAGATCGGCCGTGAGCGGGTATTGGCGGGCCAGCAGCCAGTCGGGGTGAAGGTGCTCCGTTCCCACCAGCGCGTCGTCACCGCGGCTCAGAATCGCCGCATCCATCGGCTCTACGCCGCCGCGCTGCGAGGCCAGCATGGCGAACTCCAGCAAGCGGTGCAGCGGCTCTGGCCAATCCGGTCCGGGGACAGATCCTGTAGGCGGCAACTCCATCACACAAGACGCACCATCGGTGGCGCCCGTTGCCACCAGGGTATGCAGCCGCATCCGGTTCTCGGTCAGGGTACCGGTCTTGTCGACGCACAGCACCGTGGTCGCGCCCAGTGCCTCGATCACCGCCGGCCGCCGCGCCAGCACCTGGACCTGGGCCAGACGCCAGGCACCCAGGGCCAGGAAGACCGCCAGCGCCATGGGGAACTCCTGCGGCAAGATGGCCATGGCCAGTGTGATGCCAGAGAGCAGGCCCTGCAGCCACTGGTCCTGCGTAAGGCCCCACCAGAGCACCAGCAAAAGGCTCAAGCCAAGCGCGCCGATCGCCAGCCAGCGCACCACCTTGCGCAGCTGCGCCTCCAAAGGGGTGGGCGCCTGCTCAATGGTGGCCAGCGAAGCGCCGATCTGGCCCATGCGGGTGGCCGCGCCGATCGCCACCACCTGGGCCAGGCCCTGGCCCGCTACCGCCAGGGTTCCGGCGTGCAGCCAGGGCTGCCCCGGTCCGCCGGCGGCAAGGTCATGCGGTCCGCCAGCCGGGGTCGGGCCGGGGGCCTCAGCAGCCGTCGGCGCCTCATGGTGCGCCGCGGCATCGGCGCGCTCCTGTGGCTGCGCCGCCCGCTTGAGGACGGGGACTGACTCCCCGGTGAGCAGGGATTCGTCCACCGAGAGGCCGGTGCACGCCAGCAGCAAGGCGTCGGCTGCGATCCGCTCGCCCTCGCCGATGGCAAAGCAGTCACCGGGCACCAGCTCACTGGCGGGCAGTCGCTTCAGCCGGCCGTCGCGCCACACCCGGGCTTGGGGCGCAGCCAGGTCGCGCAAAGCCTCCAGAGCCCGCTCGCTGCGCCGCTCTTGCATCACCACCAGCGCCACGCTCAGGAGGGCGAAGGCCGTCAGCAGCAGGCCATCACCCAGGTCACCCAGCAGCAGGTACACGCCTGCCGCGATCAGCAGCAACAGGAACATCGGCTCGGTGGCCACCGCCGTCGCAATGCGCAGCAGGCTGCGGCGGCCGGATGCGGCGAGGACGTTGGCGCCATGGCGCAGACGCCGAACCGCCGCCTCGGCGCTGCTCAGTCCGGGAGGCGGGATCGTGTCTGTCATGGGCGGACGATGATAGGCGTCGGGGCCCCTGCGCAGGGGGCTCGCAGACGCCGGGAGCACCCGGAACCTGACACGATGAGACAATCTGTGCATGAGCGCCGCCAGGGTCGACACCGACGCCCCCTCCTCCTCCACTGCCCGAGCCAAGATCGAGCGCGAAACGCACAAGCTCGAAAAGCGCCTGTGCCGCCTGATGGGACAGGCCATCGCCGACTTCCGGATGATCGAAGAGGGCGACAAGGTTATGGTCTGCCTCTCGGGCGGCAAAGACAGCTACAGCCTGCTCGACATCCTGCTCAAAATGCAGCAGCGCGCGCCGGTGCACTTCGACATCGTCGCGGTGAACCTCGACCAGAAGCAACCCGGCTTTCCCGCCGACATCCTGCCGGCCTACCTCACGAAGCTGGGCATCCCTTTCCACATCGAGGAGCAGGACACCTACTCCATCGTCAAGGACAAGATCCCCGAGGGCAAGACCATGTGCAGCCTGTGCTCGCGGCTGCGCCGGGGCATCCTGTACAGGGTGGCCGATGAGTTGGGCGCGACCAAGATCGCGCTGGGTCACCACCGCGACGACATCTTGCAGACCCTGTTTCTCAACATGTTCTTTGGCGGCAAGCTCAAGGGTATGCCACCCAAGCTGGTAAGCGACGACGGCCGTCACATCGTGATCCGGCCTCTCGCCTACGTTGCCGAGCGGGACTTGGAGCGCTGGGCCATGCACCGGGAATTTCCCATCATCCCCTGCACCCTGTGCGGCAGCCAGGAGAACCTGCAGCGCAAGCAGGTGGGCAACATGTTGCGCGAGTGGGAAAAGAAGCACCCGGGCCGGCTCGACAACATGTTCTCGGCGTTACAAAACCTGGTGCCCTCTCACTTGGCCGATCCCGCACACTTCGACTTTCAGGGTCTGCGCGCCACAGGCGTCGCCGATCCCGATGGCGACAAGGCCTTCGACCATGACGAGTTCGAGTCCCGTACCAGCCCGTCCGGACTTCCCAGCCTGCAGATCGTTCAACTCTGAGACTGGCGGCTGGCCGCCGACCCAGGCCCGCGCACCGAGCCGGTGGCTGCAACGCTTGGCCCTGACCGGGGCTCAGACAGGTGGATGTGTGACGCCCCGCTGACCCAGCAATCGTCACCGCTCGCGCCGCGCAGGCACCCTAGAATTTCCAACCATGGACACCACCCGCATCATCGCAGTGCGCCACGGCGAGACCGCCTGGAACGTCGACGCCCGCATCCAGGGCCAACTCGACATCGCCCTCAACGACAACGGCCAATGGCAGGCACGCCAGGTGGGTCTCGCCCTCGCCGAGGAGCCGGTGGCGGCGGTGTACTCCAGCGACCTGCAACGAGCCTGGCACACCGCACAGCGCATCGCCGAGTCGGCCGGCGCAGCGCTGCACGCGGACCAAGACCTCCGCGAACGGCGCTTTGGTCTGTTCGAGGGTCGTACCTTCCGGGAAGTCGAGCAGGCCTGGCCCGAGCACGCCCAGGCCTGGCGAAAGCGCGTGCCTCACTGGTCGCCGCCCGAAGGCGGCGAATCATTGCACGCTGTGCGGGAGCGAGTCGAGAACACCGTGCACCGGATTGCCTCCCGTCACCCGGGCGAGCTGATCGTGCTGGTCGCCCACGGCGGTGTGCTGGATGCGATCTACCGGATGGCTACGCGGCAGGCGATCGACGCGCCCCGCACTTGGCAGCTGCCCAATGCGGCGATCAACCGGCTGCTGTGGTCACCCGAGGGACTGAGCATGATCGGTTGGTCGGACACGCACCACCTCGAGACGGCTGCCCGCGACGAAGGCAGCGTCTGAGGGCGCAGCGCTGGTGACGCCCATCACGATAGTGGGCGCCAACAGCGAGGGGGGAGCAGCGCGCGAGGGGACAGCACCCGGCGAGTGAGCACCCGGCGATTGCGACACCCGCTCGACGTATTCGGCCTTGATCCCGGCGCGAATCTCATCCAGAGCCAAGGCCCATCTGCCGGCAGTGGACGCCAGTTCGGTCTTGGCCAGCTCGTTCGCGAGGCACTCCACCGCATGCTGCTCCTCGGTGAAGAAACCCAGCAAGCGCTCCAGAGTCTGGACATCTGTTCGCCCGGCGCCACGGGACACGGCTGTCAGCGCGGTCCCACCAGACGCCACGGCGGGCAGAGCCAGGCCATGGTTGGCCAGCAAACGGCGATACGGGTCCATGAGTGAGCGGATCTGGTCCGCGGGGTGGGCCTGCCAGAAGGCGCGCTGCTCGGCAAAGACGGCGTCTAGGCCTGGGCTGCGGCGCTGGCTGGCCAAGCGCAGGTAAGCGCGCATGGAATCGGTCTGCCGCTCACGCCATCCCGCCGCGAGAGGATAGAGAGAGGCACGAACCCGCGCGGCCAGCCCGGGCCGCGCCGGCAACCAGTGCTCGGAAGGGCGGGGCTGGGGCCGGGCGGCAGGCTTGAGCAGGGACGCCACCTCAGGCCCCGCCGACTTTTGCTCGCGCAAGTGCTTGATTGGCGGCTCAGCGAGTGGCGGGCGGGCAGGAACGGAGGGAGAAACGGGAAGACGAGCGGGGGTATGGCTCGCGTGAAGGGTCAGCATGATCGCTCCAGCGCACCGCGCCCGGCGATATGCCAAGCCTCACACGGCGCGCAGCGATTTTGGGAACAGCCGAGCGCCCCAAGCCTTCCGTTCGATGACGCGCGGCACCCAGGCACAGGGGCCAAGAGCTGACGAAGCCTCAGCTGCCGGCGCCGAAGAGACCACCCGCGGCAGCCGGCGGCGTCACCCCCAGGTGGCGAAAGGCCGCGAGCGTGGCCACCCGGCCGCGCGGGGTGCGCTGCAAGTAGCCCTGCTGAATGAGGTAAGGCTCGATCACATCCTCGATCGTTCCCGACTCTTCGCCGATGCTGGCGGCGATGTTGTCCAAGCCCACCGGCCCACCATCAAAGCGGTGGATCACCGCCTCGAGGAGCTTGCGGTCCATCAGGTCAAAGCCCTGCGGATCGACGTCGAGCATGGCCAGGGCCTTCTGCGCGATCTCCTGGGTGATGCGGCCGTCACCCTTGACCTCGGCGTAGTCACGCACACGGCGCAGCAGTCGGTTGGCGATGCGCGGCGTGCCGCGTGAACGGCGGGCGATCTCCGCGCCGCCGGCCTCGTCCATAGGCGCACCCAACAGGCCGGCGCTGCGACCGACGATGCGGGCGAGTTCCTCGGGCGTGTAGAACTCCAGCCGGGCGACGATGCCGAAGCGGTCGCGCAGTGGGTTGGTCAACATGCCGGCGCGGGTGGTGGCGCCCACCAGGGTGAAAGGCTGCAGGTCCAGCTTGATCGAGCGGGCAGCGGGCCCCTCACCGATCATGATGTCGATCTGATAGTCCTCCAGCGCTGGGTAGAGGATCTCCTCGACCACCGGCGAGAGCCGGTGGATCTCGTCGATGAAGAGGACGTCGTTGCGCTCGAGGTTGGTGAGGAGTGCCGCGAGGTCCTTGGGCTTTTCCAGCACCGGGCCGGAGGTCTGGCGCAAATTCACACCCAGCTCGTGGGCGATGATGTGCGAGAGCGTGGTCTTGCCCAGGCCAGGCGGACCGAATAGAAGCACATGGTCCAAGGCCTCGCCGCGGCGTGAGGCAGCGCCGATGAAAATTTCCAGCTGCTCTCGGGTCTTGGCTTGGCCCACATACTCTTGGAGCAGCTTGGGTCGCAGGGCCCGCTCAATCGCCTCTTCGCCGGGTGAAGTGGGCGCGGCCGACACCATGCGGGCGGGCGCGGGAGCAAAGTCGTCGGTCTGGATGGTCATGGATGGCAGCTATGGTACTGCGGCTACTGCGGCTACCGCGCCGCCTTCAGGACTGCCCGCGCCCCGCTCAGGTGCCGGGAACCGCCCCCAACCAGGACCGAAGCAGCGGGTACGCACGGTCCATGCGGCCGAAGTAATCGTTCGCGGTGGGGTCGCTGCAACTCGAAGAGCCTGCGAACAGGTGGCCGACGACATAGCGACGGCTTCCCACTTGGGCAAAGATCGGGGAGCCGCTGCTGCCCTGGGCGGTGACGCCACGGGTCCAGCGCAGCACCAGATAGTTGCCGTCGGAGCCTTCGTCGGCCTGGCAGAAGTTACCCACACAGCTGCCGTAGGCGTTGACCCGGCCTTCGCTGAACTTCAGGAGCTCGCCGCCCGGGTGGTGAAGGGCGCCCACGGCCACATCCAGCGCCGGCTGGCCCACCAGGGAGCCGGCATGAACGGCGCCCGTCGGCGGCCGGCCCGAAAGCTGAAGAAAACTCAGGTCGGAGGCGGACGAGACACGGAGCAAAGTGCCCCCTCCCTGCACCTCCACCGCGTTCGGGCTCGGCACACTGCTTTGACAAGCGGCGCTGCGATAGAACCAGTAGGTGATGACGGTGGAGGCCTCGGTCTGTGTCCCCACGCAGTGGGTCGCGGTGAGGAAATAGGGCGTGCCGCTCACCGCGGTGTCGGCCATTAGCGTGCCGGTGCAGAAGTACGAGTAGTTGGGGTCCCCGTCCCGCATGTACTCCAAGCGGGCAACCGCCCGCGCCTCGTAGGAATAAGAAGACTCGCAGGTGGCGTCGATATGGCAGGTTCCGATATCAACACCTGGCGCCGCTGCACGGCGCTGCGGGTCCAGGTTGGCCGCGTGGGTCCACCACAGGTGGGACAGACGCGGCACTGCCAAGCCCAATTCGGCGGGAGACACACCCGCCGGCAACTCCAGTTGGAGCGTCGCCTCCTCACCGGCGACCGATGGCGTCCAGAACAAGGGGGCGGAAAGCGCCGATGGGGGCAAGGCGGCAGCACCGGCCTGCGCGTCACGTGCCAGACTGCCCATGACCTCCGAACCGTGAAGGCGTACAGGCGTACCCGAGGTCCCAAACACCCGCAGCACGGCCTGCGCAGGCAGTCGGCTCACCGCCAGTCCAAGCCGCAGGCCGGCCGCCCCCTCGGAGCGAAAGGTCACGGCCGCCACCAGGCCGCCCGCAGCAGAGGGCTCCCATTGCAGCAAACCGGCCAGGCCCTGCTCGTTTGCAGACTGGGTCACTGCCCGGCCCTGGCCAATGCGCACCGGCTGACCTGGGGCCCGCGGCCCGGCCTCGACAGCCAGATCGACCAGGGGGGAGAGCACGACCCGCGCGGGCACCACCGCTGGCACCGAGGGCTCAGCGGAAACGCTGCGCAGCTGCACAAGCGACATGCTGGCCGTGCGTTCGTAGGGCTCAATACGTGGGGTGCCGTCGTTGGAAAGAGGGCCGGGGTCGGTTTTGGCACCGCCGCCGCCGCAACCGGCCAACGCCAGGGCAGCGAGGCAAGCCAGCAGGCCTGCGGGCCCGCGCAAGGCCTGCAAAACCGGCCAAAGTGAAAATCGCGATGCGGAGCGAAGGGCGGTCGGCATGAATTGCTGGGTTGGCAGCTCTGGAGTGTCGACGGCGAGGCGAAGGGTGCTTGTCAGCGCTGGCGCCACAGAGTGGTCGGACGCAAGCGCGGGCCTCTCACTTGGCGAGCGCCTTAAGCGCTGCCTTGATGCCATCGCTCACACCCACGCCCTCGGGCAGCGCCTTGAGCGCGGCGCTCGCCTCGCGGTCGCTGTAGCCCAGAGCCAGCAAGGCCTGGAGGATGTCGGCTTGGGCGTCACTGCGCGGGGGGCCGCCCACCGGGCCCAGATCCGCCCCCAGCTTGCCTTTGAGTTCGAGCAGCAGACGCTCGGCGGTCTTCTTGCCGATGCCCGGCACCTTGACCAGCCGGCCCGCGTCCTGGGCGGTGATCGCCTGGGCAATCTCGGTCACGCTCATGCCCGAAAGCACCGACAGGGCCATGCGCGGGCCCACGCCAGAGATCTTGATCAACTGCCGGAACGTCTCGCGCTCGCCGGGAGTGAGAAAGCCGTAGAGGATCTGCGCGTCTTCGCGGACCACGAAGTGGGTCAGGAGCGACACCTTCTCGCCCAGGGTCGGCAGGTTGTAGAAGGTACTCATGGGCACGTCGACCTCGTAGCCAACGCCATGGCAGTCGACCAGCACCTGCGGCGGGTTGCGGTCGACCAAAGTTCCGGTGAGTTTGCCTATCATGGGGGTCCTGGGGCCATTTCAGACAGGCCCTGCATTCCGGAAATTATCAGCTTGATCCTGCGCCACACCTTTTCCCCGCCCAACAACACCCGCCTGGCTCACCTGTGCGGCCCCACCGACGAGCACCTGCGGACGATTGAGGCGGGGCTGCAGGTCTCCATCGCCCACCGGCACGAACAGTTCAAGGTCGACGGCCCCAAGGCCCGGGCCCAGCGCGCGGTCGAGTTACTTCAGGCCCTGTACGAGATCGCGGCCCGCCCGATCCCTGCCGAGAAAGTGCAACTCATGCTCGCTGGCGACGCTGCAATGGAGCAAGCAAGCGACGGGGCACCGGTGCTGCAAACCCGGCGAGCGGACCTGCGTGCACGCACGCCCAACCAGACCGTCTACCTGGACAACATCGCCCAACACGACATCACCTTCGGTATCGGCCCTGCCGGCACCGGCAAGACCTATCTGGCAGTAGCCTGCGCGGTCGACGCACTCGAGCGCAGTGCGGTGCAGCGCATCATCCTCACCCGCCCCGCCGTGGAGGCCGGCGAGAAGCTGGGCTTTCTGCCTGGCGACCTGGCGCAAAAGGTCGACCCCTACCTGCGCCCCCTGTACGACGCGCTCTACGACCTCATGGGGTCCGACCGCGTCGCCAAGGCCTTTGAGCGTAACGCGCTCGAGATTGCGCCTCTGGCCTTCATGCGCGGGCGCACCCTGAATAACGCCTTCGTCATCCTCGATGAAGCGCAAAACACCACGCCCGAGCAGATGAAGATGTTCCTCACCCGGATCGGCTTCGGCAGCAAGTGCGTGGTCACGGGTGACGTGAGCCAGATCGATCTGCCCAAGGGGCAGCTGTCGGGGCTGATCGAGGCCGAGCACATCCTCAAGCGAGTCAAGGGGATCGCCCACACCCGTTTCACCAGCGCGGATGTGGTCCGCCACCCGCTGGTGGCGCGTATCGTCGACGCCTACGATGCGGCCAGGAAGTCCGATGCCGGTCGTTGACCCCCCCGAAGCGCAGTTCATTGCCCCTCCCGAAGCGCCTGCGGCGCCTCCCCCCAGGGGGTGCTACGCGAGAGGCGTTGCCCCCCGCGAAGCGCCTACGGCACCCTCCCCCTGGGGGCGCC
>JACCEB010715205.1_pt1 | contig 26598 bp, 30 predicted proteins | sample 7454761 | NCBI WGS metagenome assembly JACCEB01 (sample SAMN15323454, study PRJNA562643) | freshwater metagenome | isolation source: river surface water | place: USA:Blue River Watershed | collected 2017-08-18
AGGTGCAATAGTGACAAGCAGTGATGCAAGGAAAGAACATATCGAAAACACAAAAATTAATTTTCCACATTTAAAAACAGAATTAATTGATTGTGATGTTGACGTTATACCTAAAAAATATGATATAATTGTACATTGGGGATTATTATATCATTTAAATGAAATAGAAAAACATTTAGAAAAAATTTCACAAAAATGCGATATATTATTATTAGAGACTGAAGTATCTGATTCTGATAATGATTCTTTTTATATAACAACATATGAAAATGGTTATGATCAAGCATTTAATGATAAAGGTATTCGTCCCTCACCAGCTTATGTTGAAAAAGTATTGAATAATAATGGATTTAAATTTAAATTAATTAAAGACCCTATTTTAAATAGTAGTTTCCATATTTATGATTGGGATATAACAAATTCAAATACTTGGAGACATGGATTAAGACGTTTTTGGATCTGTTGGAAAGATATCGATTCTCCTTTAATATAAAATTTTTACCATTTATAATAAAATTATTTTTTAAATAATTTTTTAAAAAATCTTTGTTTTTTTAATATAAAAAAAATATGAGAATTAAATAAAATTAATAAAATGAAAGTTACATTTGTGACATCTTTTATAGATGCATATAATAAAAATGTTGTTCAAGGTAAAACATTAGACTGGCGTTTTGATCATTTCGAAAAGATTGCTAAATTAAATCTCAATATTTATCTTTTTATAACTCAAAACCTTTATGATATTTATTATGAACGGTTATTACAATACCCAAATGTTTATGTCTCTGTATTTAAAATGGAGGATTTATGGATATATAATACAATTATGAATCAAAAAGATAATATAAATTTACCGGAAAATCGTACTATTCAAAAAGATACTATTGAATATATCACATTAATGAATCTTAAAATAGAATTTGTTAAAAAAGTTGTTGATAAAAATCCTTTTCATACATCTTATTTTGCTTGGATTGATTTTAATATTAACCATGTATTTAAAGATTATGAAAATACATATAATTATTTAAAAAACTTTCAAAATAACCTTACTGGTCATTTTCTCTTTTTACCTGGTTGTTGGAATAAATACGAATCTCCACATATTATTTTATATCAAATTCATTGGAGATTTTGTGGTGGTTATTTTATAGGTGATCGTGATTCAATAATCAATTTTTATAATCAATATTATAATTATTTACCTGAATTTTTAAATCAATATAAAAAAATAGTTTGGGAAGTTAATTTTTGGACATGGTTAGAAAATGAAAAAAATATGCATTTTGATTGGTTTGCAGCTGATCATGATGATTCAATTGTTAAAATCCCTTCACTTTAATTCATTTATTAACTTTTTAGCATCTCTTTGTATCTGTTTCTTTTCACTATCTGATTTTCTATCCCAATGTACAACTTGTTGTGCTGTTGCATAATTCTTTTTTAACATTGCTCTATTCCTTCTTATATAATTATAATAAAGAATATCCCACTTTTGACACCATTCACCTCTCTTCCAATCACTCATTTTTAATATATAATTTGATGATGAAAAATATGGTCTTGTCATCATCTTTCCACCATCCGCATATTGTGACATACCCATTACATTTGGTATCATTACCCACTCATAACCATCTATTGTCCATTCCATAAATATCTTATAAACATCCATTGGTTTAATCTCCAATAAATACATAAAATTACCTAAATACATTAATCTTTCTATATGATGTGCATAAGCATATTTTTTCATTTTATCAATTATATAATCAATTGGTTCTATACCAATACCTGTCCACCACTTTTTAAAATTTAATTTATTTTTATTATTCATAAAATTCATTTTTTTCATCTTTTCACCATCTAAAACATAAACTGAATATACATAATTCCTCCATCCTATAACTTGTCTTATAAAACCCTCAAATGATTCTATTGGTGTTCTATTCTCATATTTTAATGTCTCCTCTATTACTTCACTATCTGTTAATAAACCTATATTCATCATGGGTGTTAATATACTATGAAAAATAAATGGATTCCTATCTGTCTCTGCATCTTCATATTTACCAAAATTTGCAAATTTATCATCTAAAAACCACTTTAACCATCTCTTTGCACTTGTATGATCTATTGGATATATTGTGTTTTCTATCTCACCATAATTATCCCCAAATTTACTATTTATATACTCTTTCGCTTCATTATAATATTCATTATCTATTTTGTTTGGTATTTCGGGTAAATTTACCGATTTAGGTAAAGGTTTTCTATTATCCTTGTCAAAAGACCATCTTCCACCTTTGGGTTCACCTGATTTAGTCACTAAAATATCTAATCTTACTCTTTGCCATTTATAAAATAAATCTTGTCTATAACCACCATTCTTATCCATAAATTTACTTTTATTCTCTTCAATTAATTGTGGATTTAAAGTAAAATTTAATGAATTTTTAATATCAATATTTGGTATTAATTTACGGATCTTCTTTTCTAATACAAAATCATTCATATCATAACATAATACTGTTTTACCTTTAAACTTTTTATAAAATATATCCTTTACATCATTTAAATCAATATATTCACATTCTATATTTTTTTCTTTTAAATAATCTAAATAATTCTTCATTGAAGCACGATGATAAACTAATTTCAATTTATTATATTTAAAATCAGTAAAATAACGAGGTTCTTCAATAATATAGACTTTTTTATCATTTAATAAATCAGTGTTTTTAAATAAATGAATTGGGAAAATTAAAAATATATCTTTCATATTCTTAATTCTTATAAAGATATTAATTATCATAATTAACTATTAACTATTTGTTTTGGTACTATATTATTATTATTATTATTATTATTATTTCTTTTTCTTTTAGTATTATTATTTTTAATATTATTATTAATATTAATATTATTATTATTTCTAGCTCTTTTTGTTTTAGTATTATTATTATTGTTATTGTTATTATCATTTCTAGATCTTTTTGTTGGTCTTATTATCTTTTGTGGAGAGTATTCTGATAAATTTTCATTATAAAGATTTGATAAAAATGTTTGTTGAAAACCGAAAGGTCTTCTTCTCTGTTTTAAAGGTGCATTTTGATTTTTAATTTCAATTCTTCTATGTTCAGGTTCATTTGTTAAACGATTTAAATAATAAAATTGATTATTTTCATTTGTCATAAATGCATTTGGTGATGATATAATGTGATTTTTATTCGATTTTTTTATTAATTCATTTTTTTTTATAACAGGTGGTTTCATATCAAATTTTTTATTATTTTTTTTTTTGGCAGAGAGCTCTTTAATTTGTTTTGTTAAATCATTAATTTGTCTATTTAGTTTTTTTAAAACAACATTGTTTGTTCCAATAAAATATACTGAATTATTATATTTATTATTGATATTATTGTCATTATTTTCTCCAATTAATTCTAATTTTTTCATATGATTGGCTTTTTTTTTTATTAAACGGTTTAATTCATTTTTTAAACTTTTAATTTCTGGATTATTCATTCTTCTAATTTGTTTTTAGATATAAAATTTCTTCTAATTTGTTTTTAGACATAAAATTTATAAAAAATAAAAATATTAGTTACTATTATAATAATGAATTCAAATCAAACTAATATTAATAAACTTCAAGAAAAATTAAGTGAATATAGAATTCAAAAAGATCAATTAAATCAAATTAAAAATCAAACGAATCTCCAAATTAATAATATTCAAAAGAAAATTAATCAAATTGAAAAGAATATAGCACAAAAAAGAATTAATGAATCATCTAAATCCGGAGGTAAAAAAAGAACTAAAAAATCTAGAAAATCTAAAAAGTAAATTATAAAAATTGTTTTTTATTGATTAAAATTAATTAAATACAAATCGATCATCTTCAACAAAGTCTTCCATTAATACAATATTTATTGATTGATTATCGTGAAAAAGGTATTGTATGCCTGCATTGTTAACAGCACTAGAATTATTATTTATAGATATTGTATATTTTCCTGATTTTTTAGATACTATTTTACAACTATTTCCAAATTTAGAATATTTTTTTTTAATTTCATCTAATGATTCATTTGTTGTTATATCAAATATAAACTTATATCTAAAATCTTGATATGACAAATTTAATATATGATCTAATTTCCAACACAATGATTTAATTTCACTTATTTTAAATATATAACATTTTATGCTCTTACCATTTAAAAATGTAAATGTTAATAATATCTTATAGTGTGATAATAAATATTTTACAGGATCAACTAAAGATAAATAATATTCAGATAATGATTTATTTATTTCAGAATGTTGAATACCACCAAAAAATCTATTTAATTTAATAATATCATTAATAATTAATGTTTTATTATCAACATCAACTTTAATAATATCTTTATTTAAATAATCTAGAAAATCATTATTGCATATTTTTATTACAACATCTGATTCACTTGGTTTTAAATTATTAATATCAATATCAATATTATCTGGGAAAATATGAAAATCTATTGCATATTTACCACCACAAAAATAAAATATAGATAGTTTTGTTATATATCTTTGATTTATTATATGGTTTTTAGCTTTTATTTCAATATAATTTAATGTTAATTCTTCTGTATAAATTTGTTTAACTAAATTTAAAGTCTCTATTTCTTCATCAGAACTATTATTATATCGAATACTATTATATACTAAATCTAGTTTATAGTTAAATTTTAAATATTTACCTATTTCATCTTTTTCAATAACTATATGCATTTGACGACCACAATTGTAAAAATCTATTAAAGTTATAGTTAAATTTACTCCTAATGAATATTTTTCTATATGATATTCTAGGCCATCAACTAACATATTACGGTTATACGATTTAATATCTAATAATATATCCATTATATTTAATTCATTTATTTCAATAAAACCATTTCTGGCATTCTCAAAAAACTGATTTAGATCATAAATATCTGTGTTCATTTTTCTTTTTATAATATTCATCTTAAAATGTATCCAACTTATCAGTTTAACCATCATTTTTTTATTATTTACGTTAATATATTTTGAATTTATTCACAATATACACGAAGAATATATCCTATTCTATTTGCATACCAATTTTGTATTAATTGACTATCTTGATTTACTATAAATTGTTTATCACCTTTTGTAAATAAAACTTGATCTTCTGTAAAATTAATTTCATCTCCTCTAAAAATATCACTATTTTCTATTATTTCACCATTATTATGATATATACGTAAATCAATCCAAGAATATGGATTTTTTTTAAATTCGTTTTTAATGAATTCAAAACTTACGTCTCTATCATCTGGATGTACTTTAGTACTTGGTTTATAGTTCATCATTTTTTTGTATTAATATTGTATTAATATAATTTATAAAATTAAAAAAATAAATTAAAATAAAGATCAGTTTTTTTTATCATCAAATGTCTTAAATGACTCTCTATACATCTCTAATGTACTATCTCTTAATTCACTATCAAATTCAACTATTGGTTTTGGATATGTTGTTTGGTTCTTATATTCTTCATATTTTTCATTCCATTTTAATACTATTTCATTTGGTATATTCTCCAATTCTGGTACCCATCTCTTTATATATTCACATTGAGGATCATAATCCATAGCTTGTTTCCATGGACTGAAAAAACGCCAATAATCTTGTGGATTCTCTCCTGTACCTGCACACCATTGCCAATTACCATTATTTACACTTGGATCATAATCTATTAATTTTTGAGAAAAATACTTTTCTCCCCATCTCCAATCTATTTGTAAAACTTTAATTAAAATACTTGCGACTATTAAACGAGCTCTATTATGCATATATCCAGTTTCATTCATTTCTCGAATACCCGCATCAACAACTGGATAACCTGTTCTACCTTCTTTCCATTTTTCAAACCAATTTCTATTATTCTTCCATGGTATATATCCAAATTTCATATGTTGTGGTTGACCCTTTGTTAATATCTCAGGTTGATAATTTATTATATAAAAGTAAAATTCTCTCCATAATAATTGTTCTATTATACCATTATTTAATCCAACTTTTTCTCTAAATGCCCAATATACCTCTCTTATTGAGACTAAACCATATTTAATATATGGTGATAAATGTGTTGTTTGATATGTCAATTGATTTCTATATTCTTTATATGCTGCAAATGTATTCGCTTTTTTTAATATATTTAATGCCACATCTCTTTGTGCTAATATATCAATCTCTTCCATTTGATTAGATACTCTATCCCAATCTATTGTATGTGATATACTCTTTTTTATAAACTTTGATGCATTAAACTTTTTCTTTGAACTTGGTTTTTCAGGAGTCATTTTTATAGCTGTGTTTTTAAAAGGTGTATATTTTTGATATACTCCTCCATCATTCTTTTTTATAGTACCCATTGGATATAATAAATAATCTTCAACACCAACTAATTCTATATTATTCTCTTCACAATATTCATTTATATCTTTATCTCTCTTTTTAGCATATGGTGTATAATCTATATTTGTATATATTCTATCATAATCATATTCTCTTTTAATCTTCTTTAAACAATCAACATTATCATCATAAAATATATATAACCTTGTTTTTAACTTTTTGAGATATTTATCTAAATCCTTTAAACCATCAACTAAAAAAGTAAAACATTTAGATGAAAAATATTGATTTTGATTAGGATTAGCTTGTTCAGGTGTAAAGATAAAAATAGGTAAAACTTCATCACTTTCTTCATAACATTTTAAAAAACCCAAATTATCAATAATTCTAAAATCGCGTCTAAATATAAATACTGACTTCATTCTTCTATTTTTTAATCTTTTCTTTTTTATATATAAATAATTAATTATTTATATTATTTTATAAAAAAAAGTATATTAAACTATTTTACTTTTTGGAGAGAAGTTTATACATAACTAAAATAATAATAACAATTATAGCTATAATAATTAAATTAGTTACCATATCTTTACTATTCTTTTTATCCTTTTCATCAATTATCTTCTCAACTGTTTCTTTAATTTGTCCTTTCTTTTGAATAGGAGCATCATATTCATCATCATAATAATTTTGAATATAAACATCAGGTGTATTAGAAGATATAGCATAAGGATCCCAATTTGAATAATAGGGTACTGTGTAAAATGCAGCTGCATCAGGTATAGTGTTTACATCAATATAGGTATTACCACCCCACCCCCAACCACCATATCCTCCATATCCCCAACCTGGATAATTATTATAATAATAATTATTTATTGGTCTTCCACCTCTTCTTCTTCTGCCTCCGCGACCACCTCGACCTCCACCACGACCGCCTCTACCACCACCACCACCACGAGCAGCCATCATACCACCAGCTGCACCTAAACCAGCAGCCATAGCAGCACCTCGACCAAAACCACCCATACGACCACCACCAAATCCACCAGCACGACCACCGCCAAATCCACCAGCACGACCACCACCACCACCTCCAGCACGACCACCACCGCCACCACCACCTCCACCGCGGAAGTGTTCAACATTATTAATATCAGTACTAGTATAGGAGGGATCGACTTCTTTCTTTTTCTTAAGACTAGAATATTTGTCATCAGAGAGATCTAAAAGAGGATCATGACGAAGGGGCATATCCCAACGGGATGTCATATCGGATTCAATATATAAAGAGTTAGAAGGTACAGTTGGATGGTTTTGAACATAATAATTGTCACTACCATCATTAAATTTATCACCAACAACTTTATTAAAATTATAATCTTCAACATAAGGGGCATCATTCATATTAACACCGGGATTTGAATATTGGTCACAAATAGGGATATCATTATATCCGGGATTAAAAATAGGAGCTCCTTGTAAATTCATATAAGCTGATGTCATTTTCTTTACTCTATAATATTTTAATAGATTTTTTTTAATCTATGAAAGAATAATTATTTCTTATCTTAATAAACCTCTTCCACCACGACCTCCTCTCCCCCCTCTACCTCGTCCACCTCTTCCTCTTCCCCTTCCGCGTCCTCCTGCGATTATTCTTCCAGCTGGAGCACCAACTGTCACTAATGCATTAAATATTTTAGGAAAATTATTTTGTACTTTTTTATCTTTTTTTGAATTATTAATTACTTTTTTTAATTCTTTTTCATCAATAACACTTTCACTATCATAATCACTTTCATGAATACTACTATCATTATCATCAATCATATTATCTTCTAATTCTTCTTTATTAGGATTGATAGATAGTTTTTCTAATAATAAAAGATCATATTCAGTTATATCAGTTTTTTGTAAAACATCAGGTTCCAATTCATCATCTTCATTATAATCCAATTCGTCTTCATTAATATTATATTCACTTAAATCTCCAATTTCATTAAAATCTTCAATATCATCTATAATATTTATATTTGTATCAATTTCAAAATCTATTTCTTTATTTACTTCTTCTTTTTGATCAACTTTTTCATCAACTTCTTCTATTATTTCAGTTTTCTTTTTACTTCTTGTTTTTTTTGGTTTTTCAATAATCTCTTCATTTTCATTTGTTTGAACTATTTTCTTTGGTCTTCCTCTCTTTTTCTTCTCTTCTATTTCCATTTTATTATATAAATAAAATAGATTTATTAAATAAAAAAATTAACTTAGGCCCATGAACTAAGACTTTGTGAATATGGATTCGTTTTAAATGCATTTAAGATATCTGGATTGATTCTATCTGCTATTGGTTCATTTGGTAAAGTCTCCTTATTTGATGTCATATTACATTCACTCATTTGTGGGATACTATTTGTCATTGTACTTGGGATTACACCTCTCTCTTGTATATATTTATTCTGTATATCACCCATTCTATGTGTTGTTGCATGAATATCCTTTGGATCAACACCCATACTTGGAGCCATTGCATTTGGTGTATATCCTCTATCTTGTTCATCTCTTACTGATTTCATTGTTGAATTATAAATATCTTCATAACTCATTGGACTTGATGTATTTGCAGTATTACCAACATTACCTGTATATTCAACACTAAACATTCTATTTGTACCTGGCATTTGTACATCTGTTACTTCATAACCACCATGAATATTCTTATTTGCATTTGTTGTATATGCGACAGATGTTTGTTCTCTGTGTGTTGTTGGTGCATTCACTTCTTTTACTAAATAACCATCATTTCTTTCCATACCTGAAGCTATACCAACAATATCACCAACCATTGTTGTTTCTTTCATAGTTGCTGGAAGTTGTTCACCTGCATATATATACATTCTCTTTTGTTGATTACCAACATTACCCATATTATTATTTATTTCACTTGTTTCTTTTATTGTTGTTCTAGCCACATCATTTGGATCATATACAACACCTCTCTTTTCACCATCTATATTACCATTATGACTATTATGAATATTCTGTTCTTTAATAGTTGTTCTAGCCACATCATTTGGATCATATACAACACCTCTCTTCTGTCCATCTACATAACCATTATGTTCATTATTCTCATATGTCTCTTTTAATGTTGTTTTAGCTTTATCATTTGGATCATAAACAAAACCTCTTGATGGTTGTCCTGATGATAACATACCTGAATGATTATTATTTTCTGTCACCTCTTTAACTGTTCTCTTTGCCTTTTGACCATTTCTTGCTTCACCCTTACTTACTTTACTATGAACATTAAGTACTGTTGTCTTATCACCTGTTTCTGTTCTTGCATTTGGTCTTAAACGAATTGATTGTTTACCATAATCATTAGGTGTATTATCTAAACCTAACATACCCATAATCGACCATTTACCCTCAACTGTGGCATTTCTTGGACTCTTATTCTCATATGATACTTTATTTGATACTTTGTATTTAGAACGAACAACACCTTTACTTCCATGTGTTGGTGCAGCACCATTAACACGTGTCTTTAATTCTGTTGTTTGTCTGTTAGTATATTTTAATACTTGTGCTGGTCTTGCTGCTTGTGCTTCAACTGCACCTGTTGTTGTAAAGTATCTATCTGGCGAATTAATATAGAATGTATCTGGTTGATTCTTAAATACAGTACCAATCTTACCAGGTTTAGCTATATGAGCACCAGAGATAATACGACCATAATATGATATCTTTGGATTTGTTTTAACACGAATCTCATCTGTTGTCTTTGGATAAGCATACTCTGTTGCTTGAATACCACCATTACCACGAATAAAACCACCACCTTCAGCTGAATAACCATCATTTAAAGAAGGTGCGATATACATTTTTTCAATAGGAGTTTCATTAGAACGAACATTAGATACATAATAACGATCTAATTGATAACCATCTAAATTACTTGCACCATAAACATTAGTTACATTCTTTTGAGGTTCAAATAATAATCCTTGTTCTTTTTTCTTTTGATAACTATCCATATCACCAGTAAAATTCTCAAATATACCTCTTGTTGCATATTCATCCATATTCTGTTTAACTGTTGAACCAAAGAATGGTTGCATATTATTATGTGTAAAATTACCGGGATTTATTTGATCACCCGTTAATGATATACCATGCCAACCACCAGTTTCGGGTTTACTCATATTATTTTTCATACGATCATTATCTAAATTAGCGGATGTTTTAACATCTTGAGGATCTAATAAAGCCATATCATATGTCATTGCTGAATTAAACTCAACGGGAAGTTTTTTATCTTCATAATCAACTTTATTTAAAAATAAAGCTTTTGGGGGACCTGAATAAATAACATTCGTTTTACTTGGATTTTGAGAATCCTTAAATAATGGTCCAGAATTCTTCCACTCATCCTCAAATATCTCATATGATCTATTTGATTCATAAATATTATTTCCATTCGGTTTCTTATTTAATGGTACCTTCGATGTAAAATTCTTTTTATCCTCCTGTTCGGATTTATTTTGACTCATCAAAAATCCTAAACCTAAAAGTCCGGTTGCTGCTATTATTTCCATTCCTTTTAATCTCTATTATAGAATCCGGTTTTTTATCTAAAGTATTACTCATATTTTAGAAAAATTATCTTAAAAAAATTTATTTATTTCTTATGTTTATTTTATTCTCTCTATCTCTATCGCCATCGTCTCATTCGGATGTTCATAACTCTGTTCATCTTTTGGATATGTCACAACATCCTCCACTCCCCTTGCTCCCTCCCTGTATTCTGTCTTCATTATCTCATCCTTACCATTCTTATATATATACATATCCGTATCCGGATTCGCTCTTATCCTATCATTTATATCCCTTCTTTTCCATACCTTATATCCCTTCTTATCTTTATACCTCTCCATATCCTCCGGATATAATCTCTGATATATATGCACCTTCTCATGTATTAATGTACCTATTAATGTTTCATCATTATATCCTATTACCTTATCACTTATAAATATAACCTGATTCCTTGTATGTGGTAAACCATCCTCATATTTATTATTTTTTATATATCCTATTCTCCATGGGATATCACCACACTTCTTTCCATCAAAATATTCCAATCTTATTTTATTTAATCTTCTATCCGCTTCCTCCATCATCCTACTTAATCTTAATCTCTTCTCTCCACTTATTTCTCCCAAATTATTTTTTATTATATTCTTATATTCATCTATTGACTTTATATCCCGTGCTTCTAAATCATATATTGTAAATGTATTAAAATAATTATCATAATCCTTATCTATTAAATCCCAAACTTCATCCTTTGTTAAATAATATATATTCGCATCCCCACCATTCTCAAATCCCTCAACAACCTTATATTTATACTCTTTTATACTATCACTGTAAAAAAATATTAACATTATAAACAATAATATTATCACTATCACCCATATTGTTTCCTCTTCTATCATCATCACTATACTTTTATTCGATTTTTTTTATTCTTTTTTAATTAAATTCTTCAAATTTGATGGTAAAGGATAAATCTTTGTACTAAAAGTTCTTTCTATATAATTAATTATACTCTTCTCCTTTCTAGTCACAAAATTAATTGCCACACCCTGTCTTCCAAATCTTCCACTTCTACCTATTCTATGAATATATGTTTGAGCATATTTTGGCATATCATAATTAAATACTAATGTCAATTGTTGTACATCTATACCTCTTGCCATTACATCCGTTGTGATCAAAATTCTTACTCTTCCATCTCTAAAAAACTCCATCATCTCTCTTCTCTCATTTGATAACATATCTCCATGTAAAACTCCCGCCATAAATCCCCTCTCTGATAAAAAGTGTTTCAATTCATCTGCTCTATGTTTTTTATTACAATATATAATACATTGACCAACTGACATATTATTATATATATCCACTAAAGTCTCATTCTTCTGATAATCATCTAATGGGACATAATATTGTGAGATCTCCTCTAATGTTAATTCAGCATCCTTTACTAATATTGATACATAATCTCTTCTTAATACATTATCTATAATAGATCTCATCTCTGGTGGGATTGTTGCTGATGATAATACAATTTGACACTCCTTATTTAATCTATTAATTATCATTTTAATCTGTTTCTGAAAACCTGTTGACAAAATTTCATCTGCCTCATCTATTACTAATAATTGAATCTCATTACTTCTAATTATATTTCTCGACATTAAATCACAGATTCTTCCTGGTGTTCCAACTATCACCTGATAATCTAAACTATCCATCATGTATCTATTTGACATATCACCACCTATACATAATCCCGCCTTTAAATCACAATACTTTGACAAATTTCTTAATACATCATACACCTGATCTGCTAACTCTTTGGTATTACATACAACAACCGCTTGTGTTGTTGGATCCTCAAAATTAACTCTCTGTAAAACACCTGTCAAAAATGTTGCCGTCTTACCTGTACCCGAATGTGATTGTAAAACTAAATCCTTCGCATCCGCGATCGGTTTAATTCCAATTCTCTGAATTGGTGATGGTCTATCAAAACCATAACCATAAATACCATCTAATACCTCTCTCTTTAAACTTAATCTCTCATCATCAAATCTATCTATGTACGGATATGGTTCACTTAATACATAGTTCTCAAAAAATTCACTCTCTTTCTGATTTTCAACACTCATCTTTATCTTTCTATTTTATATACCTTTTTCTTTAAGTCCATTTTAAACATATTTTTTCATTTTTTAAAATATTAAAAAATTAATTATTTTTTAATTAAATATAAAAAAAAGTATAATTAAATTTAACCACATACATCATATTGGTATAAAGGTACAGTTGAATTAGCAGGTACTTGTTTGGTAAGTTCTTTAGGAGTATTTTGCATATTAGGATCCATAGAATTAACACGTGGTTGTTGAATAAGTGGTCTATGGTTATCTTTCATAACAGTACGGGTACAAACATTATTTTGACCAGGGAAGAATACTTTTTCTTGTGGATTCATTAATAAATAATCAAAACGGTTCCAACCAGTACCTCTTAAATTAGAAGCAGGATTATTTAAACGGGTATCATCAACGGCAAAATGACATCTAGGAAAATTTACTAAATTATTATCACCTGGACGATTCCAACTATTTCTTAAAGGATTTGTTGAATCAGAACAATGTTGGGATACACCTTGACCACATGGTTCACCAGTTGAACAACCATTAGGATCACATCTTGGAGAATATTTATTACTAGGACAACGGGATGAAGGTTGATTTAAATTTAATAATTCAGATTCAACATCAACTGGACCTGAATAAAATCTCCAATCAACATGACTATTTAAAGATACACCCTGTTTTTGATTTTGAATCCATGGATTATCATTTAAACATAAATTACACATAATGGGAGTTTGCATCTGGTATTGACCAGGTCCTAATGTTGATTTATTATATTCTTTGGTTTCGCATTTATCATATTTAAGACGATTAAAACTCATATCTATCTATACTTTAAATAAAGAAAATATTTTTTATTTTTCTTCCAAAATTATAATTTATCATTTATTCCTTACTTCACAAAAAATCTAAAAGAAAATTATACTTTATTTATTCTTTTTCTTAAATTTATTTCTTGTTTATTAATATAAGAGTACAATGAGTTCAAACCGTTTAATTTATGATAAATGTGCTTATGATAGAAAATTAAAAGAAAGTACATCACCTCTTGATTATAATCTTTATGGAGGTAAATTTGAAAATACCGCTAAATGTCGTATTGAATTTGGTACTGTTGGTGGAAATGGTGTATCTATTCACTCCGGTAACCTTGTTGATTTAGAATCTGAACTTCTTGGTCAAACTAGATTAAATTCTTTATGTCCTTCCACTCGTTATGATCCTAGAAGACAACCTGCTCTCCGTTTAAATCATCAACCATCTTGTCAAATGCAATATTATCCTCAAGTACCAAGTGCTCCTTCTGCTTATAGTTCTTCTTCTTGTAAATTCTCAAGTTGGAATTAAATTCGTTATTTTTTTATTTTTATATTATTTATTTTAATTAAAATGAATACTCTCAATTCTAATCACATCTTTATAGATCCGTTCAAAAATTATAAAAAAATTAATCACATTTATTTACCTAATACACCCCTTTTTAATAATATCGATCTTAATAAATTTATTATTAAAAAAAATTTAAATTCTTTAAGTTCTATTTATTCTTTTCATAATAATAAAAAACTAATTCTAAAAGATTCAAAAGAATTAATAAAGAATTCATATTTACCTATTGATTTTTACCATCATAAAAAATGTTTAAAACTAATACTATATTCTTTTGATTTAAATTTTATATATTCATCTGGTCTTTTTATTATTAATTTTTTACTTTATTTATCATTATTAGATAAATAAGATTAATTTTCCATTTTATTATATACTTTTTATTTAATAAATAAAAAATGATGAATAGAAAAATGAAACAAAATAAAAATAAAGAAAATAAACAACCTGAATTAACACCACCCCAACTTCTTTCCATTTTACAATTATCCTATTTAAACAAAAAACAACATAATACCAATGTATTTAATGATATTATTAAAAATGTTAAAGAAAATGATTTTATTAAACAAAATACTCAAGATGATGAAAATCAACATTTACAAATTATCTTCCAAAATTTTCGTGTTATGATTCAAGAAGGTTATAAAATAGCTCTCCAAAAACGCGAATATTTACCCTTCCAAACTATGATCTTACATTTTGATGATACAACTAAATTCCAATCTATTCAACGTCGTAATCGTATCTGTTCTGATGGTGTTATTCGCGATTCTCCTATTGATTATGTTAATTATCTTATCTCCAAAGATTTACAATCTTTTAATAATATTCTTCTTAATGAATCACCTATTCATGAATTTACTTATCAACCACGTGATAAATCCTTTAAAGAATTATATGTTCAACAAATTATTCTTGAATATCCCGATAATAAAGAATATTTATATTATTATCATCAACGCGATTTTTATCCTATTCATCTCTTTACTGTTTTTGCTAAACTTAAACTATCCTAAAATATCTATCTCTTTCACTCTTTGTTGTAAAATGAAATGTTAAAAACATATTTGTTGATTGAATTTTTTGCATCATTTTCCTATGATATCCATTTTGATAGGAAATTAATACATCACCGCGTTCTCCACAAAACATTTTTGATTGTGATGGTCTTATACTCTTTTTATTTAAATGTGTACTTTCTATATATGCTGGTGGTCCAACTGTATCATCTGTAATATCTGTTAAATATATAGTAAATTTAATATTCTTTTCAACACCATTATCAAAATGAAAACCATTAGGGTTTTGAACATTATTATGTATTTGTAAATTTGTTCTTGTTAACTTCCATTCAATACCTGTTGATTTATGTAATAAAGTTGTCATTAAATTTAAATCAAAATAACTTTTTATTTGTGGAAATAATTTATCTGCATTATAAATATCATATACACCTACATCTGTTTTTCTATTATAAGTACCTCTATTATCTATAACAGGTACATAATAATGTTGGATTTGTTGAAAATTAGTTAAAGCACCATAAGTATTATTAACAAAATATTTATGTAAAGGTACATCTTGTCTTTTTTGTAAATGTGAATATATACCTTCCATATTCATAAATTGTGATACTTCAAATACAACTCTATCCATTAAATCCTTATCATACACTTTCTTTAAAAACAAATATCCTTTTTCTTCTAATCCTATTTTTTCTATCATCTCTTTAGTCACTTCTATTTTTGGTGGTACTATTGATTCAGGAATATATTGAGGTTCTTCTTCTTTAAATTCTTCTTCCATAACTTCCACCATTGTATCTAATTCTTTTGGATCAAAATCATCTTGAATAACTTCTTTAATGACATCTTCATTAGGATCTTTTTGGAAAGATTCTTCTAAAGAATCATTATTTAGTGTCTCTATTAATAATTTTAAATCTTCTGTATTTTCCATTTTTGTACTTTAACTTTTTGATTAATTTTTTTTTAAATCAATTTACGAAGTGATTTAATTATAAATAAAAAAATTAAAAACTAAATAAAAAGTATAATTTATTTAATTTTTGTTACCACATGATTTAATATAATCAATATTGCGAATAATAGCACGAGTACTTTGACCACCACGAACCCAATATTCAGGTATAATATGTTGAGTATTTTGGACATTTTCTTGAATACATGGGATAAGAGGAATAAAGTTATCAATACTGGCATCAGCTAAAGAACTGGCAGATTTAGCAGTACGAGTATTTTGACCATAAAGGAGACGGGATGCTAAATCAGGATTCTTTAAAGTGGATTGACCTTGAGCTAAGAAAGGAGAACCAGGAAAAAGACGAGTGTCTAATTGCATTCTATGTCCATCATGGGTCATTAAACCATTACGAAGAGTTGTACCAATATTAACAAATTTACCATTATTGTCATAATTAGTTGATTCTAAAGTACCTAAAATATTGGTATTTTGAATATATTGTTCTCTATTATCGCGTGAATTTTGCATATTAGGATTTAAATGGAAATCATAAATGCGGTTATTAGTCATTTGTTTAAAATCTTGAACACAAGAATCATAATAACTGGAAGTTGATTGATTTATTTGCAAATGAGGTCTTGAAGTCATCTCTTTTTACTTAATTTTCTATTAGATTTTTATTTTTCTATTTATATCAATTTATTTTTTGATATAAATTTATTTGTATTTTTTTCTTGATTCTTTCTAATGTAAAAAAATTAATACTTTTGAACAGTATTTTCATAAGGATTTGTTGTTGATATTGATGGAAATTCGGGTACAACAATTTGTCCAACACTACAATATTTACTATCTTCCTTACAAGTTGGACCAGTGGCGAAGCACCATTTAGCAAATGCAGTTTGTTCATTTGGTATTGTTGTTGATGGCATTTGATAAAAGTTTAATTGACCATTATCTTTATTATAAATATCACTAACATCGCGATAAAGATTATATTGATATTTATCTTCAACTTCTTTTTTTAATTGTGGATCATTCCAAATACGGGGTGCAGATGGTTTCGTTTTATCATCAGTGATTAAGTTAATATTCATAAAAGGGTTATTAACTGATGGTTTAATCTCTTTTTCACTTCGGGCATCTAATATTTTTTCATTAATTAAATTTTGTGATGAACCTGGTACTGAATTAAAATATAACTCCATATTCTCTTTTTGGGTTTTATATATAAAAACAGTGAATAACATAGTTAATATCATTATGAAAAAATAATTATAATTCTTTGTTATTAAATATAAAACAATACTTAAAATAATGGATAATCGGGTTATAGCATTTAATTTTTCAACTAAAGTCATTTCTGCATTGGGAAAGAATTGACTAATTTTAGATTTATTAAATAAAATGGAAAAATCCTCTAACCAAAATTGATCACTCTCCAATTTAATACTCTTTGATACATTTTCTGTTAAATTTCCTTCAATATACTTACTATTCTCCATGTTTATATCTAAATTATCTTTAGATTTATTTTCTATAAAAAAATATTTTTTTGAACTTTGTTTTTTATTATTATTTATCCTTATCTTTATTTTTTACTTTTCTTTGGATTATTATTTGTCTCTGTATTTTCAACTTCTGATCTTAATGTCTCTCCTAAGGTCTCATTTAAATTATTAAATAATCCTGCAAATTGTGACATATCTGGCATTTGTGGTGTTCCATTACTATCTGTACTAGTATTTTGTGCCATTTGTTGGAAAAGACCCATTGGATCAATACCTGCTATATTCTTAAAATTACCCATTAAATTGGTTGTTTCTTGAATTAATTCATTCTCATTCATACCATCTGATTGCATTGCACCTTGTACTTCTCCAATAACAAACTTTAATAAATCACCTAAACCATTCTCTCCACCTGGATTTGATAAAGAAGATAATAATTGTGTTGGGTTATTTAATAAAGGGAATTCTTCTGGATTAATCTTTTCACTAATATTCTTAGCTAATTGTGCAATCTTTGTATTCTCTAATCCCTTCATAAATTGTTCTTCAAAACCACTTCCGCCACTCTTACCCTTTTTATTATTTGATTTACCGAAAAAACCTGGTTCTGAATCTGATTCTGAATCTGATGATTCAAAGTTTTTAATATCTGCTTCATCAAATGTCATTGGTTTGGCATTTTCATCTAAAATAGATTCAACATAATCAATGGATACTAACATTTTACTATAAAACTTAGAATCATTTAAATTCTTTTTGACAAATTCAACATATTCAGGAAAGAAGACTAAATCACCATTATCATTACGACAAGTTAATAAACGAAAACATTCAGTTAAATTTGAACAGATATAAGTACGCAAATTAGCATTAGACTCTTTTAAAATCATTCTCATTTGGGCTTTACCAATTAATTTACTGACTTTTTGTTTTTCAATCTTACCATTCTTCTTTTTAATCTTATCAACTTGATATAAAAAATAATCAACATTCATATCTTTTAATTGATCTAAACAATATAAGAAGTTGTCACTCAAATTATATAAAACTTGATCATAATTACTTGATCTTTTATCCATAAAATGACGAATACCAGCTTCTAATGCACCTGATAAATCATTATGATATTTAAATTTTTCTTGAACATTTCTGGCGATCTCTAAATATTTGTCAGTGATAATGGGAACAACTTCTTCAAAAGTATAAGTTCTTTCAATAGGTGTCTCTTCTAAAATTTGTTCATGATTAACAGTTGTTTCACTCATTTTTGTCTTACTATTTTATTTTTATATTTATTTATTTTTATATACGCAGATTATTATATTTTATTTAAATTATTTTAAGTTTAATTCTCGTTTAATTCTCAAATACCCAAAATAAAAATAAATTGATTAATTTTAGATAAATGGTGAATACAAAAGAAAAATCTAAAAAAGACAAAAAATTAATACAAAAATCAAAAAAAATTATTAAAATGAAAGATCTTAAAAAAAATAATTCAGAAAATAATAAAAAGAATGTTAAAAAGAATAATGAATTAGAGATGGTAAATATAGAGATAAAGAATAAAAAGAAGAATAATAAGAATATTATTAAAAATGAAGTTGTTATTGAGATGAAAGAGAATAAAAAGAAAAATAACAAAAAGAATAATACGATGATGATGAATGAAAATAATGATATAATGATGGATATGATGGAGAACGATGATATAAATTTGGAGAATATATATAAAAATTCGGGAAAGATAGATTTTGATAAGATATTAAATAAGTGTTTAAAGGGAAAAGATTTAATGGAAACATCATTAAATAAAAATGAAAAGAAGAGATTAAATGAAGAGTATGATAATTCTTTTGATGAGATATTAAAATTTAGAAGTAATATGACAAAAAAAGATATAGAATCAATTGATACAATAGTTTATCATAATGAAAATAATGATGGGATGTTTTCAGCAGCTATCGCTTATCATTATTATAATGAATTATATAAAAATAATAATAATAAATTGAATAATATTATGTTAGTACCTGATAAACCAAAGAATTTATACAAATTTTTAAATCCAATGGAAAAAGAAAGATATAAGGATAGAACAATTTTAATTCTTGATTTAAGTTTTTCACCTGAGTATTTACAAGAACTAAAGAAAATATGTAAAGCACTTTATATAATTGATGATCACTCCGCAAATAATATGTATCAAAACAACAAAATATTTATTGGTACAAATCATGCAGCATGTGCAAATGTATTTAAATTCTTTTATCCTAAAGAGAAAGTTCCTAAATTAATTAAAATAATTGATATATCTGATAGTAAATTAGGTTTAGGCAAATACACTAATTATATGAATTTAGTTGCAGTTACAATAGGTCATCGATATACACATAATAAAAGAGTTATGAAAGATCCTAAAATATTAATGAAAGAATTATGGAATTTGTGTGAATTAGAAAATTTAAGTTCACTTGTTGTTATCGGTCATTATATGGATGAAGTCGAGGAAAGCCTTAAAGAACAAATAGCAATTAATGCTAAACCAATGAACTTTTTAGGCTACAAAGTGGGAGCTCTTAATTATAATAGCCCAGCTTTGAATAAGAAAGTTTTACGACAAATAAACACTAATTTTGAGAAAAAAGGAATACCAATCGACTTCGCCGTTGTTTTCGGTTATGAATTTAGTTCGAATGGTTATAGTATAACAATGGCAGATAACCATCGTGAAAATTCAAAAATTGATTTAGGAGAATTAGCTAAAAAGATCGCTAAATTAGGTGGACATCCTAAAGGTGGGTTTGGGCACAGACATTCCTCACATGCTTATTTCGGTCGCAAACCTGGACAAGATATATGGGATTTGTTTGATAAAAAATCTATTTAAAAATAATAATTTTAACGACAAAATTTATTTTATAAAAAATAAAAATTTAATAAAAAAAAATTAATAGGCTTCAACTTGAACTGCTTCATGATTATGTTCATGATCAATATTTTTATCTTCATTTTTATATTTTTCTGATAATAATATAAAAACTTTAAAATACTTCCAAACGACTTTTTTATTTTCATCACTCATATTATCGATCCATAAATCTCGAATGATATTTCTTAATTTTAACATATCTCCTTTTATATTATCTTGACCACCACCATTAATAAAGAATAATTCATCTTCTGTCATAATTTGTGTTTTAAAAGGATGAATATATTTTATAAAATTTTCAATAATTTTTGATGAATTCATACTTTTCATCATATCATACTTTACTTTAAACACCTGAAGTGTTTTTATATTTGGATACAAATTTGATATCTCTTCCAAAAAATCCTCAACTTGTTTTATAAATACTTTTTTAACTTGCATTTTTCCTTACTTCTAATTATTATAATTTTTCTTTAAATCCATTTTTATGTTTTATTAAATATTCCCATTTCAACTGACATTGTTATATCTTTATTTATTTTATTAATATATTTTTTAAATCTATTCTTTATTGTTATCATTTTAGCAAAGTTCTTTGTTAATTTATTTGCAGGACACATTTGAACAAATAAATCAAATTCAATTATGTTACCTTTATTATTAATATATCGAACAACTATTTTTGGTCTCATTAATATCTTATGTTTTTTATACATTTTCTCTAAATCACCTGCACATACATAAAAATCACCCAAATCTTTTGCATATTTCTTTGTAAATGTTTTATTCATTTTTTTAATATTATATTTTTTATTATATAAAACAATTCTTACTGTTTCATAATCATTTTCCATGATATAATATGGATATATTTTGTTTAATAATTTTTTTAAATGAGAATAATTAATACCTCTTTCATATTTTTTATAAAAATGTAATTGAGCTAATTTTCTTTTATTTGTCATAACTAAATATATATTCACATATAACTCAAAATATCTAAATACCTTGTTTGTATACTTCTTTCTTTTTAATAAAGAATTAATCTCTTTTTTTAATTCCTTTTTTGTTATCATCCCTTACTTTATACTCATTTTATATTTATAAAAATATAAATTATAAATTATAAAAAAAATATAATTTAGTTACCACCACCAATGCGCATAGGACCACGAGGTATCTCCATATTACGTTGATTCATACGGGCTTCATAATCATTATCAAGTTGGGTTTTCTTTTGACTTGTTCTTGAATCACTTCCACCACCACCTCCACCCATCCAATCCATACCACTACTTCCACTTCCAAAACCACCTCCACTATTATTATTTGAAGTACTATTTCCTTTAAACATATCATTGTCACTGTCGGGGGTTTGAATGGAAAAGTTGTCAGATATAAAACTGAATGTTTTTCTTAATACATTTGAAGTTGTATTTCCGGTTTGAGGAGTATCAATAAATGAAAATGTATCAGACAAACCTTGCATACCTGAAGGATCAAAATCTAAAATCTCTTGTTGTTGAACAGTTTGTCTATGACTTTCATCATACCATTTAAAAATATTTACACCAACTAATAAAGATGGTTGACCATTAATAGGAATAATTGCAGATGGGACACTCTTTATATAATTTGGAATACGAATACCCCTTGTATCAACATTGACTTTCATAAATTTTCTATCCAAACCAGGATCTTTTTGCAATAATACTAAAAACTCCTTTGAATGCATACACTTGTTTGAATAAAATAATATATAGTCGTTTCGATTACTCATTTATTTATTTTTTAAATACATAATTCATTTTTTAAAATTACGCAAAATTTTATTTAAAATGAAAAAAAAAATGAAATTCTTATTATGAAAAATTTTAATTTAAAAAAAAATAAATTAAAAGAATAGAATAAAAAGAAGATGTCTTATATAAAAAATATAGTAAAAGATGATTTTGAGATTGAATTTGATATTAATAACGGTGATAGTAAGATTTTACCATCATTAGTTAATGGATTAAGACGAACATTAATATCGGATATCCCAACATGGTGTATTGATGGTGAAAGAGTATTATTTTTGGAGAATACATCTGTAATGGATAATGAATTTTTGGCACATAGATTAAGTATGGTACCAGTAAGGTGTGATTTAAAGGATATTGATTATGATTCAATATTTTTAAAGTGTTCAAAGAGAAATGAGAATGATGAATTGGAGGGTGTATATGTGAGGGATATTGAGGTATTAGAGAAGAAGAGTGGTAATTTAATAGAAAATAGTGATTTTTTTCCTTATCCAGATATATTATTAGTAAAATTGAGATTAAATCAGAGTGTATCATTTGAGGGTAAATTGGAATTAAATAGTGTAAGTAATGGTGGTGGATCAATACATTCACCAGTATCATCATGTGTACATACATTTAAAGTTGATGAGAATAAAGTTAGAGAGAAGACAAAGAATATGAGTGAAGAGCAGAAGGTAAAATTTGATGTAATGGATAAAGAACGGGAATATATTAAAAATGATAGAGAAGAACCGGGTGAATATACATTAAAATTTGAATCATTAGGATTTTATAAACCGGATGAAGTTGTTCAATTTGGTTTAGTAAAATTGATGGAAAGATTGGATAGATTTTATACGGATTTAGTGAATAAGAATGAGAGAGTTGAGATATATGAGGGTGATGTTTTTCCTGATATATTAAATATAGTTGTACATGAGGATTCAGATACATTAGGTAATTTAATATCATCATATACAAATTTAAAACCAAATGTGGCTTATGCGGGTTATGTGATTCGTCATCCATTAAGAAAGAATGTCTTAATGAAGTTTAAATTAAAAGAAGATAATACAGAGGAGAAGATTATTGAATTAATTGGGGAAGTTATTGGGGAAATTAAAAACATATTAATAAGTATGTTAAAGGTATTTTCAAAGAAGTAAATTAATTTTTACTTTTGCATTTAGAGGTAAACTTTTCAGTGACTTTCTTTATACCTAAATTATATCTATTTTGTAAAGTAACACAAACGAAGAAAGTGACAACAATTAATACGGGAAGTTGACCTAAAAACTTAACAAAAGAACAGAAGAAATAAAGGAAAAAGAAGATAATAAAATACAAGGTTAAAAAATCCTTATGAAAATATTTTTCTTGAAAATCATCTAAATCTAAATTTTTAATATAATCATTACTAAACATTATTATAATCTCTATTAAATATTAATATTTTTAATTAAAAATATTAATAAATATATAAATTTAAAAAATTATTTAACTTTTGATAATTTCTTTTGGTTCTTCAATAGTTGTGACTACTTTAATGGTATTTTTATCAAATTGTGTTTTATTAACAGCTAAAACAATAACACATAAAAGACCAATAGTATACATTAAGAAGTGGATCCAATAATTTTTGTCAAAAGTGACTGAACAGAAGATTAGAAAAGCAATACCTAAACAGACTAAACTAAAATATGGTATATTTGCGGTCATTCTTAAAACAGTTGTTTGATAAACAATGGGTATTAATGAAAAAACAATTAATAAATTGGCTAAAAACAGAACATAATAACTGGTTGTTTTATCTAAAAGGATCATCTTTCTCTATATTTTATAAATTTTATTTTTTTATTTAAATTATTTAGTCAAATATTTTGATAATAAATTCATATCAAAATTATTAACATTATGAAATCGTATTATATGCATCTCCGTCATTTTCGCTATTCTTCTAAAATCATCTTGATATAATTGTATTCCATCTTGATATCTTATATTACATATTAAACCCTTATTATTCTCTATACGTTCTATATCATATTGAATATTATATACGTTTGTATGTTTTACAGATTCATTTTGTTGATCATAAAAATCACCATTAACTAATACCTTAAATGAACCATTTTTTATATTATCATACATATCTACTAACGTATAATTTAAACCAAAAAAAGGATAATCATATTCAAATAATACTCTATTATTCTTATACCGTAAATTCGGTAAAACCACTCTGAATGTATTATTATTCATTTTTCTTTACTCTTTATTCTTTATTTTACTCTCTTATCAAAAATTTATCATTTTTTTTATTATCCCTCTAACTCCTCCCCACTCATTAATCCCGATCTTACTATTACTACATCCTCCACCGGTCTATCATTACCATCAGTCTCTAATCCCTCTATCTTCTTTACTATATCAAAACCCTTTATAACTATACCAAATACTGTATGTTTACCATTTAAATGTGGTGTTGGTGTTGTTGTGATAAAGAATTGTGATCCATTTGTATTTGGACCCGCATTTGCCATTGACAATAATCCTGGTTGATTATGATCTGCTCCTAAATTCTCATCTTCAAATTTATCACCATAAATACTCATACCACCTGTACCATCTCCTCTAGTAAAGTCACCACCTTGAATCATAAAATCCTTAATAACACGGTGGAATTTAGATCCTTCATAAGATGGTTTTGAACTATTATTTAATACATTACGAGCACAAAGATGTCTAAAATTAATACAAGTTTTAGGTGCATCTTCATCTAATAATTGCATTACAATACGACCAGCAGGATTTCCCCCAATTTCAATATCAAAATAGGGATATAATGATAAATCATTAATATCTATATTTGGTCTTTTATCTTCTGTTGGTTCTCTTCCACCATCTTCACCCGTTATTTTCTTCTGTTCTTCAGGGGTTTTATCTTCCTTCTTTTTAAAATAATAATTATAGGCAAAATAACCAATAATAATAATTATTAAAATAGCTATTAAAATCATCCATTTATTAGATGTGATTGTATTTACTAAACTCTCCATTTTTATTCTATATCTTTTTATCCATTTTTTTTTATATACATAAACTTACTTATTTTATGTTTAATTCCAATTTAAAAAAAAATTAATAATTTAATAATATATAAAAATGGAAGTTGATATGGTGGATGATATAGAAGAAGTTGAGGAAGTATTTACATGGAATAAGAAGGAGGAGAAGAGATTAGTACAATTATATATAAATACAAAGAGATTAGAATATGGTTTTAATACAATGAGTAAGAATAATATAATAAAGATATGGATGATGGATACATTATTATTAAAGGATGAAATAAGTGAAAGATTTATACAAACAATGTATAATAAGGAGTTAGAATACTATGATAGTTTTTTAAATTCGGGAATAATAGAAGAGGAGAGGATAGGTGATTCAATAATGATACATTTAAATCCGGAAAATGAAGATGTAAAGATATTAAATGGAAGATTTAATAATATAGAATCAAAAAGAATAATGAATAAAAAGATAGAATTTGATAAAGGTTTAATGAGTGATTTTATGAATATAAATATAAATAATGTACCAGATGATGTTTTAAGAGTGTTAAGTTCAGATGGATCAGAGTATTATTATGTAAATAAAACAAAAAGAACATGTACATGTTTGGGATTTACATATCGACAATATTGTAAACATCTTGATTTATAATTTAGTTATTAAAGACTCGGGACCTTGTGTTGCGGCCATTGTTATTTACTGCGTACACCCGGATTTGCCCGTGAATAATCTGTTTTCGG
>JACCEB010135300.1_pt1 | contig 26590 bp, 10 predicted proteins | sample 7454761 | NCBI WGS metagenome assembly JACCEB01 (sample SAMN15323454, study PRJNA562643) | freshwater metagenome | isolation source: river surface water | place: USA:Blue River Watershed | collected 2017-08-18
ACTTCCAAAACAATGAATATTATTACCAAAATGGGTTTCAAAAACGGAATGTTTGGTAAAGCTTTTGGTGGTTATGGAAGGTCTTTTGATGGAACCGGAGATGTGAACAAATACAAAGCAGGTTTGAATGTAAATTATTTTGCTGGCGATAGAAGATTTACCCTATTGTCTCAATTTAACAATATCAATGAGCAAAATTTCTCCATTGATGATATCATGGGATCAATGGGTAGTGGTGGTCGAGGTGGTAGAGGCCAAGGTGGAATGGGCGGTGGAATGTTTGGAGGTGCCGGTGGTGGTATGGGAGCGAGTAACTTCTTTGTAGGCAATCAGAATGGAATCAATACGACCAATGCTGTAGGACTCAATTTCTCCGACAAATGGGGCAAATTGAAAAATGTAGAGTTTTCTTTTAGTTACTTTTTCAATCGAACAATGACTGATTATAGTAGCCAAACACAACGTTTCTATGTTACTGGATCAAATAATCAACTAGGGTTGAATTACGTTGAAAATGATTCCAGTTTTACAACAAATCTGAATCATAGATTCAACTTTAGAGTTGACTGGAAAATAGATTCAATGAATAAATTGATTGTTCAACCTCGATTAACCATTCAGTCGACGGAAAAAAATAATCCTTTGTTTGGAAATACATTCAATCCGGAATCTACTTTATCATTCCGAAATACACTCAATAACCTTATTTTAAACAACTCAAATGGTTTGAATGGTGGATTGAATGTAAACTGGATGCATTCTTACTTAAAAAAGGGTAGAACATTGTCTATGAATGTAAATCCAGGGTTTACCAATCAAATTGGGGTGAATAAAATCACCAATGAAACTGAAATCATCTTGGGTACATTGCACACCGATACTGTAAAATTACAACGCATCAATACTGAAAAGCTTGGAATGACATTGTCGGCAAATGCTACTTTTACTGAGGGATTGGATAGTAATCGATTGTTCGCTTTTTCATATAATTTAAATTATAATTTAAATGGAAGTGATCGCTTAAATAATACTCCAATTTCAAGATATTCAGACATATACAACATTGATACTGGGTTATCGAGTCGCTTCAATAATGGATATGTGAGTCATTCAATTGGAACCCAATATCAATACCAAAATTATAAATGGAACACGAGTATTGGTGTGAATGGTCAAGTGGCCTCATTGAGTGGTGATCAAGAATTTCCATTTTTAACTTCGGTGAATAAATATTTTTATTCAGTATTGCCCAATGTGAGTGTAAGGTATAAGGTTGGAATGAAGAAAAACTTAAGATTGAATTATAGAGCAAGCAATAATGCTCCTTCTGTAGACCAATTGCAAGAGGTTGTGAATAATTCAAACATTCAACAACTGACCATCGGGAATCAGAAATTGGATCAAGATTTTCAGCATAATTTAACTTTGAGATATTTTAGTGTTGATATGGAGAAATCATCAAATCAATTTTTCTTGATCAATGCAACCTATACAAATAACTATATCACTTCTTTGACACAAATTGCAAATAATGGACCATTAGAAGTAGTGTTCAGTGATACAAATAAATTGCGATTAAATCCGGGTTCTCAATTATCTCAATCGATCAATATGGATGGATATTATAGTATACGTGTATTTGGCACCTATGGTAGACCATTTTTAAAAGGAAAGCTAAATATGAACATGAATGCGGGCTTGAATTTCACTCAAACACCTAGCATGCTAAAAATTGGCTTGGACGAAGCAAGAGCCAATTATGCGAGAAATCCATCGGGAAGTTTAGGAATCGTTTTAGGCACGAATGTGAGTAAAGTTGATATAACGCTAATAAGTACAACATCAATAAATTTTGTTTCGAACACTTTGCAGCGTTCTATGGATCAAAATTATATCAATCAAAATTCGCAGTTAAGACTTACAATAAATCCAACATCTAAATGGGTGATTAGTTCAGATATCACGCACCAATTATACTCAGGAATTACTACAACCTTAAATCAATCGTACTATTTATTGAATATTGGGTTGGGTAAAAAATTTGGGAAAAACAATCAATCAGAATTAAGATTAACGGTTTATGACCTAATGAATCAGAATAGGGCTATCTCGAGAAATGTTACGCAAGCGTATTTTGAAGATGTAAGAACAAATGTTTTAACTCGATACGCAATGATTACATACACGTATACATTAAAACAATTGGGCGCAAAATCAGACGATAAAGATAAGAAGATGATGATGTTTCCGGGTGGTATGCCACCTCCAGGAATGCCAATGCCGGGCGGTATGCCTCATGGTGGTGGATTCTAATTTTCAATCTCAAATATATTGCAAAAGAAAACCCCTTTGATTCCAAAGGGGTTTTCTTTTGCAATATATGATAGTTTTATTAATGGCTTATTTGAACTTGATAAGTATCTTTTTGACCATTTGCAATGATTTCTACAAAGTAGAATCCACTACTGATATTTTTTGTATTCAATGTTGCTTCTCTTGAAGTATTTACTTTATTTGAAGTGATTAATTGTCCTTGAGCATTTCTGATTTGAATTATGGCATTTCCAAATTCCTGAGGGATGAAAATGTTTAATTGATCATTCGCTGGATTAGGGAAAACAGATACTCCAGGCAATAAATATTTCTTCGCAGAAGTTGAAACTGGTTGTGGATTAATAAATTGACGGAAAGTATCGCCACCACATGGAGGTGAATTTACAATAAATAATACTTCAACGGGTCCTGCTTTGCTGTAAGTATGGGTAGGGTTTTCTTGGAAATTTTCATCGCCATCTCCAAAGAACCAATGGAAATCTTTTCCACCTGTTGAAATATTTTTAAAATCAAAAGCAAAGCCATTTTGAGTATATGTGAAGCTTGCTTTTACCTTCACAACTTCATAGAAGTTTTGGTATTTGGTAGAAGAACAACCTTGGTTCGTTGTGACTTTTACACTATATTGAGTTGTACCAGTAGCTTTAGCGAAAGTTGTAGCTGTTGTTTTGCCATTTGACCATAAATATTGATTTCCAAATCCACCAGTTGCAGCAGTTACTTGCACTGAATCACCAGCACAAATGTTTGAATCATTAAATGTTAAAGTAATATTTGGATTAGCAGCTAAAAATATATTTACATTTCTGGTTGCTACACAACCAGCTGTATCAGTTGCAGTAACTGTGTAAGCTTGATTTGCAGTTGGAGAAGCATAGACTGTATCGCCAGTTGTTGTATTTAGACCAGTAGAAGGAGTCCATGCCAATGTTGAATTTCCAGAAGCAGTTGCAACTAATTTTACTGGATTTCCGCCAGGGCAAATATTACCAAAGTTTGGTGTAACTGTTAATGTTGGTGCAATTCCAGCATTTGTTTTTACCTCAATATACTGTGTTGTATCTGATTCTCCAGATTTTGAGCATGTGATAATCGCTCTGATGAATCTTGTTCCATTCAAATTGACAGTTATTGGATTCGTACCAGTACCAAAATTATTATAGGTTCCAGTTGCAGTTGTTGCTGCTTGCCATTGGATAGAAGTACCATAACTATTCGTATTTCCAGCAATTGTAAAGGTAGCTTGACCAAAAGCAGCACATATTTTAGCAGGATTTGATGTAATACTTCCTGAATTTGGAGTCCCCGAACAGTATGTAGGGAAATGTTGCCATTCAAAATCGTCTAAATAAACGTTTCCGCCGGCATTTCCTCCGCTTCTTGCGGTTCCTTGAATGAGAATATAGTTTGAAGCACCATTATAACTTGCTGGAATTGCAAACGAATATTGTTGCCATCCTTCAGTTACAATATCAGGCACATTTAATTTTGCATATCGAGCTACAACACCGAGTCTTTTTGCACCTGTGAGAGATCGACTTGTGTTGATGTAAATCGTTAAACTGTCTGCTTGATTAAAAACGGTATCTCTATAAATGTAAAAACTGAAATAAGAATTCCCAGTGCCTCTTGAACTCAAATCCATTAAGGGCGAAGATATTGTTTGCTGAGTTCCCGCACCAAATGCACTACGAGATGCAAAGCGCATTAATCCACTTCCTCCATGAGGATTGCATGTTGGGTTGGTTTGTGCTCCTGTTCTTCTGCTCCACAAATTAATGTTTCCTACTCCTGCCCATCCCGTTGGTGGAAATGCATTCGTTTCCAAATCCTCGGTTTTGAGCTCTGCTTGTCCATAAGTTGTTCCTGAAATTGCAAAGAATAGAATGAGCAATTTAGAGAACTTAAAATTAGTAATTTTCATATAGTTAGTTTAGTTTTTTATGGTTTTTTACCCGACAAAATGCTTAAATCTCCAAATTTGTCGAATGTTCTTGTTCCCGTGACTGTGTTCTCAAAAAGTCCATGAATCAGATAAACATAAACACCATCAGGTACTAATGTGCCATCAGCTGTTCTGCCATCCCATGGATCAGTTACGTTCTTTTTATCAACGATGCATTCTCCCCATCTATTGTATATTGAATAATAACCAGATTTTACAGCACAATCGAATCTTGGATACCATCCATCATTCAAGTTGTCAGCATTGCCAGGTGTGAATGCATTAGGAACATAAAATTCACAGTCGCAACGATAGCTATAGACGTTTACAAAGTCTGTTCTACTGCCGCAAGCATTTGAGGTTATCAATGACACATTGGTTGAATAAGGGATAATTGTTTCTGGACCTTTATCGCCATTGCTCCACACATAATTGAATTTACCTGTAAACGGTTGGGCTGCTTTTATCACCAAAGGATTGCCAAGGCAAAAATATTCATCGTCATTTAAAACCTTAACAGGAATGGTATCCTTCAAAATTTGTACCGAATCCATTCTATTTCCACATCTGTTTGAGGTTAAAAGCCACCATTTCCCTTCATTTGTAAATGTTTTTATTGGCGAAGTACTTCCATCGCCCCATGCATAGTTGCAATTAGGTTGTGAAGCATTTACAGTATATAAAATTGGTCTTGCGCAAAACACGGTATCTTTAATTGGCGCTTTAACCGGTTTTTTCCTCAATACAATATTGAATGAATCGGATTTAGTATCGCATGCCGTTTTTACAATGAGATATTTCATCCCTGAAAAATTAAATCCTCTCGTAGCATTCGTATCTCCGTCATCCCATAGATAAGAATGATATAATTTAGGCGTAATATTTACGATAATCGTTTCACCAATGCAGATGCCTGTATCTTTTAATTTGGGTGGCATCACAATGATAATTCCTTGTCTTATTGTGATAGTGTCGACGCGTTTGCCACATGAATTGGTAGTTTCCAGCCAAAATTTACCGGGAGTGGTAAAGGTTCGGTAACTTTTAGTACTTGCATTATCCCAAATATAAGTGCATCCGGTTTGAGCAATGTTTTTATATAAACTCCATCCAGTGGTACAATATGTAGTATCTTTAAATGAAGGAGATTTCGGTACGTCACCAGTAATTACAACTAACGTATCTTTAATGCTTGCACAACTATTTGTGGTTGTAAGATAATAGGTTCCAGTGTTTGTAAAAGTTTTGGCGCAATTGGCATCGTTATCATCCCATAAATAGGTACAAGTTGTTTGCGTTTGTAATGGATTAACATTTAATGATCCTGATGAACACAACAAAGCTGTATCAGCTAATAGATTTTTAGGTTTAATACAAGCTTGTCGGCATTCTATATTTAAGTTGATAGAGTGATCGAGAGACGAGGGACTTTCGCTAGTTAAGTCGCCTAAGGCATAATCACTCGCAACGAGGGCAGAAATAGATAAACTAGTATTGAAAAGTGAATAGTTTTGTGCATGATTTGCACAACTTGCAGTTGAACAAGGGCTCATAATTGCAAGATTTAATCTTACACCCGCTGCGCCATTATCTTGTCCAAAGAAAACTGTCCCTCCCGATTTTAAGACTGAAAAATCCATTGCAGAATTCGCTGTAGCAAAGCTTCTTGTTCCAAAATAGATTGAATTTCCTGAGATATAATTACCATTTGTATCGATACCAACAAATCCTTGTCGAATTACACCTCCCCCTAAACCGGTTGACTGCATTGACATGTAAAGTATGTTTTTATCGAGATAAGCGTAATTGAAATAATCATTCCCTCCTGCGGTAGTTGGGGTGACACCCTTTTGCCATAATATTGTACCGGTTAATAAATTTACCGCCATTACAAATGCATCAGGTGTGCCATTTCTGTTCGTAAATCCGAAAGTATAAACTTTGCCAGAATTTGTACAAATCATTTTGTCCATGCTATATCTGCTTGCATTGGGCATGTAGATTGCGCTGATTTGTTTTCCGGTACTTTTATTGGCAAGGGCTAAAAACGGGTTTTGACTACCAGTAATCCATCCACCTAAAATATAACCATAGGGTGTTGATTGAATATCAGTAGGGTGGGCTTGTTGGTTTGAGGTTGTTGCTAAATTGATTTGGTTGTTAAAAATTTTGTTTCCGTTGCTGTCAAGTTTACAAAGAAGTAATCTTGAATAATTCAAATTACTATATTGTTGAGCATCTCCTGCAACAACCACATCTCCATTGGGTTCAACCAATAGAGCTCTAATTGCATCTAATACTCCTGAATTGCCTGCGCTTACGGTTTTTTTATACCATTTAATTGCCCCAGTATTATCTACAGAAACAATAGCTCCTAAAAACATACTGATACTAGTTTCATATGATTGGCCCGAAATAATGATTCCACCCGATGGAGTAGCGGCTAGTTTAATTGCATATCCTCCTTCATTTGTCGATAAACCAGTTGTTTTGAAAAATAAAAGTTTTCCTGTATCGTCAAACTTTGCATAATAAAAATCTGCTTGCCCACTCACGGTGGCAAGTCCAGCAATCCAAAAACCACCGGGTACACTCACTACACTATGGCTTTTGATAGCAGAAATTTTTGCTGATCCTACGATTTTTTCAGTTAACGTAATGTATTTTTTTGTCATTCCATTGTTACAAACCGACTGACCGTAAGTTTTGGTTGTAACAAAAGAGGCAATTGCTAAAAAAACATATAATAAATTATGAATTTTTTTAGTAATGTTGAATGTATTTTTATTTTTGCAGTACTCCACTGTTCAAAGTGACTATCTTTTTGTCATATTAGTTGCGACTATTGTTAAAAATTACAATACCATGACAATATTTAAAGTTTGTAAATCTCCCATTTAAGCAATAACATTGCATTAGAATTTATGTATTTCAAAGGAATAAAAACGATAATTGCCTCATTACTATTTTTTTGTGCTTTCGGTATAACGACTGCCCAAACAGATAGTCTACAACATTTAAAGCCTGAAAAAGTAAAAAGAATCAAGCAAAAAGATACTACTGGCAAATGGACATTTTTTGGAACCTCATCGATTTCAACAAATCAAAGTCAATTTTCAAATTGGCAACAAGGTGGTATAAATTCAATTTCTTTGACAACAGGTCTAAACCTTAATTTGGGGTTTTTGAACCAAACAATCAGTTGGCAGAATGTATTAGATATTAATTACGGTTTATCATTACAGGGAAACAATTCAGCTTGGTATAAGAATGATGACAGGATTTCTTTTTCAACAAAACTTGGTCTTAAAGCGAGAAAAAGTTGGTATTACACAATTATTACTTCTTGCTCTACTCAATTTCAACCTGGATATAATTCAATAGATGACCAACTTCTTGATTTCAAAGCTTCAAACTTTTTTGCTCCGGCAACTTTCATCTCTTCAATAGGAATAGATTATAATCCAAGTCCTAAATTAAGTGTATTCATTGGTCCAATATCAAGTAAAAACATTATTGTGAATGATCAAAAACTCGCAAACATGGGGGTTGGTGGAATTACCCCAGCAGAATATGATTATACAACGGGTAAATATTTAAATGATGCTGCCAAGCATATGGCAGAAATGGGTGGATATATAAAAGTTCAATTTTTTGAACCTAGGGTTCTCAAAAACATCAGTGTCCAATCAACGCTTGAGTTATTTAATAATTATCTAAGAAATGCCGATAGAATTGATGTAAATATCCAAAATGATATTAATATAAAGTTAAACGAATACATTTCAACTAACATTATTTTGAACTTAAAATATGACGATGACGTACTCATCGATGATGTTGATGGCCGACGTGGACCGAGAATTCAATTTATGCAGGTTCTTGGTGTTGGTCTAGCAATCAATTTAGGGAAAATGTATTGATTACATTTCAGGGAAAGGATTCACACTTTCTCTTTTTTCCTTTTGATTCAGTAGAATCATGATTGTAATTTCATGAGTTACAGGTATCGAACCGAGGTTGAAATTTAAATTCCAATCATTACTATATCCTACAAAATATTTATCATATCTGTACCCCAGATAATTGCTCATAGCCCAAGCTTCGTTTCCATAGGCACTTGTGTGATGGCCCCCAATGCCAAACTGTATGTTAGATAATTTGAAGTTTGCTGAAACATTTTCTGATTTCACTTCTCCTTGAATTGTGTATGAAAAATTGGGAATGAAAATTGCATTTTTAAATAGATTTTGAATCACTAAACCTCCATGTATCAAAATTTTTCTTTCGAGTTTTTGATCGAGATTATCAAAAAATGAAATTGAAGGTTCATTGACATTATGAACTGCAATTCCGATAAATCCTTTTTTGTTGAATGCCAAAGCTCCAATTGATGCGTGAATAACATTTTTTGTTAATCGGCTTTGAAGTTCGGCTGTAGGCTTCACAAAACCTGTCATACTTTCGTTGATTTGATCTTCCCACTGAAATTGATCAGCTCCAAATGACAACGATGAATATTGTGCAGAAAGTCCAAATTTTAAATTCATTTTTTTCAGAGGGATATTGTATGCATAGGTTAAAGTTCCCGAGAAATGAGAATATTTCGACTTCTCAACACCTCCTGAATGCAAATCGGTCATAAATGCACCAACACCCCAGGAAGAATTGTTTGATTTAATTGGAGCATCATAGGATAAAGATTGAGTAACCAATCTACTATCTAAACTTAACCATTGTGCTTTTGTGCCAGACGTAATTCTGTTGATGGACATCCCTTCTAAAGATCCATTTCCAACAAATGCTGGATTTGTTAAATATCGATGCGAGTATAATTGGCGGAATATTGGATTTTGAGCAATGGTATCTTGCGAAAAACACATTATACCCAATAGCATCAAAATTAATTTCTGTCTGGAATACATATTGTAATTTTCATACAAACTTAAACATTACTCGATTAAAAAAAATAATTATTTCTTCATTAGATTTAATTCCAAAAGTAGAAATACATCGATTTTTTTTTGTAAAATTGTCAGTCAATGTCGAAAATAATTCGATTGTTTATACATAAAAGCCCAGTAAATCAATGTGTTAGTCGATATTTTCGACTTTCAATGATCCCTTTTTATGTTGTTTTTTTTGGCCTATTTTGCTTGTCAAATAATTTATTGGCAAAAAATACCAAAAAGTTGGTATCTCTTTCATCCGCAAAATATCATGTTGTTTTTGAAAATAAAACACTTGAAACCTTTTCTTTTTTAGGAACTATCGGTTGTGATTCATTGTATGCGAGATTTTCGGTAAATAAGGACACACAGTGCCTAACTGGAAACTCTTTTACGTTTTCGAATGAGAGTATAGATTCTTCTGGTCAGCATTTAATTTATGAATGGTATATTCAAAATACTTTGGTTGATACAACTAAAAATTTCACTCAAATTTTTTCATCATCAGGGTCATATCAAGTTAAATTAGTTGCCCAAAATGATAGTCTTTGTAGAGACTCAATAGAGAGAACAATGATTGTGACTCACTTAACGCCAAAAATCAAGTTGGTAGGAGCGAGTGAACAATGTTTTAATGGAAATTTTTTTAAATTCATTGATAGCACGATTTACGATCTAAATTCACCATTGGTTTCACGAAATTGGGATTTGGGAGGATACAAGAATACAAGTTCAAGTGAAGTCGAATACTCTTTTCCGACTGATTCTGATTCAATCAATATAAATTTGGAATTGGTTTCATGGAATGGCTGTACATTTGACACGTCTCTCAAAATCAAAATAAACCCATCTCCGTTTGCAAAAGCTTCTTTACTGTCGAAGCCTAAATTTTGTTTTGTACCAAATGCAATTGATTCTTCGAATTACATCAAAGTCAATATAGACAGTGCTTATTTCATCACAAACAACCAAAGCCATGTTTTTCAAAATGAATATTGGTTAGTTGATCATGTGGATACGCTTTGGGCTTCAAAAGTTTTAGATTATAATTATCTTGGTGGTAAAGGCAATCATGAAATTACTTATTTTTTAGAGAGTGATTTTGGTTGTCATTTTGATACAACGATCGATATTTATGTTGCCGAACTACCGGATGCTAAATTCACTTTTGTTGATTCAACTTTGTGTTTGGCGGGAAATCGATTCGAAATTTTAGATATTTCTAATACCGATGCTCAGGATTCTATAATTTCAACCAAATATATTATTGGATCAATAGGAAGTTTGGATACAATTTACAAACAATCAAACACTGTAAATACAAAATTTTCAATGTCTGATACGGGTACTTTCAATGTATTTAGTTTTATTGAAACATCTGTAGGCTGTATCGATTCTGGATTTTCACAAATAAACGTTAATAGCTCTCCAGAGGCAATTATTGTTACATCAAATAAAGGAAAGTGCGAAGGTGATTTGTCGAATTTCTATTTAAACCGTCAAAGAATTTTTGGACAAGATAATGATTCTGTCATTTGGTATGATGGAAGTACGGTATTGGGTAAAGACACCATTTTGGATTACACGCAAAATGTAGCTGGAAACTATCAAATCGGTATGAAGGTAGTTTCTCCATTTGGTTGTTTCGATTCTTCCACAGTCCAACTTACCGTTCAACCAAAACCTTCTGTTAAAATTAACCGAATTAATTTTGATTCATGTGTAAATAAAACGGTATATCTCAAGGGAGCGTCTACAGCAAATGAAAAGATTACTGATTTTAAATGGAAGTTTCCCGATGGGACTTCTAGTTCGGATTCTGTGATAAATAAAAAATTCACAACTGCTGGAACAAAAGAAATTCAATTAATTTCAACTGTAGGAACATATAAATGTGAAGATTTCGATACAATTCGAATTAAACTTTTTGCAGCCGCTCCAACAAGGATTGCAAGTTCAAGTTTGGGAAAATGCTATAAAGGGAATTTATTTACATTTACCGATTCTACAAAGGCAACAGGTTCGATCACTAAAAAAGTTAGTTGGAATTTTGCTGATGGAAATGATACAACCTATGTACCGTCTACTTTATTTACCAAAGTGAAACATAGCTACACGAGTATAGGAACTTATCATGTTGTTTTAACCACAGTAAATCAGTATGGCTGTTCCGATAGTGTGATCTCTCCTATTACCGTTTATCCAACACCAACTGCTGATTTCACGGTAGACAATAATACACAATGTTTATCTGGAAACAGCTTCAATTTTTCAGATAGAAGTATCGCCAATTCTACAATTTCTTCGCTCAATTATTATTGGAATTTTGGGGATTCTTCAATCTCTACGGTTGCAAATCCTTCAAAAACATATTTGAAAGATGGACAAAAAAGCATTCGTTTTATTGCTTCAAATGCCAATGGTTGTGCAGATACAGCCTATTCAATTGTTCAAGTAATACCGCAACCTGTTGCAAACTTCGGAATCAATAATTCAGTGCAATGTGTGAACAATAATCAATTTGTTTATACTGATTCATCTAAAATTAAATCTGGAGGTGGGGTCATTAAATTATCATGGGATTTTGGAGATGGAAGTGTTTCAAATAGTTCAATTGTTACCAAGAAATATACTTCAACTGGAACAATTAAAACCAAATTATTTGCTACAACTACCTTTGGATGTATTGATTCAATTGAAAAGACAATTAAATTAATGCCTAAGCCCAAGGCTAATTTTTCGTTGAACAACGATACACAGTGCTTTGTTGGGAATTCCTTCCAATTTTATAATTTAAGTTCGGTAGTTACTGGGGGCGGAAGTTTGACCTTTCAATGGAATTTTGGTGATGGGAATACTTCAAACAGTGCCCATCCAAACATTTCATATGGTCAATATGGAAATTATAATGTACGTCTAAAAACGTTAAGTCAATTTGGTTGTTTAGATAGTTTAGTTTTGCCAATTTTAGTTACGGCAAATCCTTTAGTTTCTTATCAATTTTTAAAACCACAAAAGCAATGTAACAATACGGATACGTTTAAACTTCAAAATACGACGCAGTCGCTCAATGGAAAAGGATTGATTTACAAATGGGATTTGGGAGATGGAACTACAACAAATACTGATAATGTCATCAAAAGTTTCACGAGTGCAGGTAGTTATTTTATTAAGTTAACGGCAACTAACAATATTGGTTGTGTTGATAGTTTCACTCAGAAAGTTCAAGTTTATCCAGATCCAATTGTTGATTTCAGTATCAATAAAAATGCACAGTGCGTAAAAGGACAAAATTTCCAATTTACAAATAATTCAACCGTTGGTTATCTTGGAGGAACAATGAATTATATATGGAAATATTCAGATACAACATTTTCTTCAGCGATAAATTCGAGTAAGGTATTTAATACTGTTAAATCGTACAACATTAAATTAATCACTAAAACCACAAATGGGTGCAGTGATTCAATGACCAAGACAATCCAGGTATACGCAAGTCCAATTGCCGATTTTTCAATCGCAAATTCAAAGCAATGTATTCATAATAATCTTTTTAAATTCAGTAATAATAGTTTTATAAATGTAGGGAATAACTCATATTCATGGTCGTTTGGAGATGGCCTAGGAAGTGGTACAAATTCACCGACCAAAACCTACACAACATTTGGAAATTATAATGTTAAATTATTGGCAACTTCAGATAATGGTTGTCTTGATTCTGTGGTGAAATTAGTGAATGTATATTCACAACCTCAGGTCTCATTTTCGAAATCTGATAGCGCTAAATGTTTGAATAATAATCTATTTTCATTCACATCTTTGTCAACGAATTCTGATGGTTCTCTTTTAAATTATAAATGGAATTTTGGTAATACTTCAACGGATACAGGAAAGAACGTTCAAAAATCATTTTCTCAACCAGGAATTTATTTAATTAAATTAACGGCGTATTCAGGTAACAATTGTTCAGATAGCGCATTTACGAATGTGAAAATTCATGCTCAACCCCAACCTGCATTCTCGTTATCTTCAAATTCACAATGTTTAACTGGAAATTCTTTCTCTGCCACAAATTTAAGTAGCATTGCCGTTGGTGGTGGAACATTAACATATGGTTGGAAATTCGGAAATGGGAAATCTGATGTTAGTACCAATCCGAGTTGGACTTATACTTCGAGTAACACTTATACCGTAACGCTATTTGCAAATTCGTCTAATTTTTGTACGGATAGCATTAAGAAAAAAATAACGGTGAATCCAAATCCTGTTGTTGCTTTCAATCTATCGGATTCAATCAAATGTTTGCGTAATAATGAATTTAAATTAACAAATACTTCAACAATAACATCTGGATCTTTATATTACAATTGGGATTTTGGCAATGCTCAAAAATCTAGCGGCACTAGCCCCGTTGTGAGTTATACAGTTGAAGGTAACTATTACATAAAATTGGTTGCAAAAAGTGCCTTTGGTTGTTCTGATTCTACAAGAAAATTAGTTAAAGTTTTGGCTCAACCCAAATCCAACTTTGCCGTAAATAGCCAGATGCAGTGTTTTAAAGGTAATTATTTTCAGTTTACAAATACTTCAACAATATCAACTGGCACTCTGAATTATGTATGGTTTTTTGGTGATAGCACCTCAAGTGTTGTAACAAATGCCAAGCATAGTTATAAATATCCCTCAAACAGAATTGTTAAATTAGTTACAATAAGTAATTTAGGATGTAAAGACTCAACATCACTTCCTTTGAGTGTTAAGCCAAATCCTAAGGCGAATTTCTATGTAAATGATTCAATTCAATGTAAAAAAGGGAATGATTTTATCTTTTTTAACAATTCTAAGATTTCTGAAGGATTGCTTACTGCTAATTGGAATTTTGGTGATAATGTAATTCAATCCAATTTGATTGGACGACACAATTATGTAAACTCTGGGCTATATCAGGTTCTACTCACCATGAATTCTAATTTTAATTGTACTGATACAATTTCAAAATGGATTAAAGTCACAAATCAACCTGTAGTTTCATTTACTTTGAATCAAGTGAGCTCTTGTTTTAAAGATAATCTTTTTAAAACAGATAACTCAACAACTTACAATGGTACTGAACAAATTAATTATACTTGGAAATTTTCGGATGGTGAAATCTCTTATTTGAATAAGCCAGAAAAGTCATTTACAACCGACGGTAAAAAAAGCATTTCGTTAATAGCTTTAACGTCCGAGGGGTGTGGTGATTCTATCACTAGAACAGTCAATGTATTTCCTCAGGGGAAATCACAAATTCAATTGTTCGATACCATTCAATGTTTAAAAGGAAATAAATTTACGTTTGGAAATTTATCAAGGTTAGAGGGTGAAAAATTTGCTTTACTATCTTGGAATTTTGGAGATGGAACTATTGATACAGTTTTATCAGTAAAACCAATGACATATGAATATTACGATACAGGATATTTTAAAGTTGAGTTAGTTACAACAACTGAGAATTTATGTGAAGATAGAAGTTTTGGTTTTGTAAAAGTGGTTCCAATGCCAAACGCACAATACTCTCAATCAGCGGTATCATATTGTCTTAACGATCAGCATTTTGAATTCACAGCAAGACCTGTTACTTCAAATATTGTATTCAGAAAATGGGAAATTGAGAAAAAGAGTATTCAAAATATAGATACTTTGAGGTATACATTTGGATTACCTGGAAAGTATAACGTAAAATACATATTATTTACTGATTATGGTTGTAGCGATACATCGAGTACAAAAGCCATAGTAAATGAAGCACCAATTGCTAAAATTTTGTCTGATAAAATTGAGCAATGTCTAGAAAATAACAAATTCTTTTTTACCAACTTGTCTTCTGGAAATTCTGTTCCTGATGAAAGTTGGATTTTTCATGACGGTCCATATTTAGATTTAAGAACGGGATCTTCACAAGAGGTAGTTTATGAATACCCAGGTAAACAACTTGTTGAATTAATTGTAGAAAATGATTCTTCTTGTATGGATACTGCAACGACTTATATTACTGTGAATCCATTTGCCGCTGCGAACATTGATATTTCAAATGTTTGTCAAAATACATTCTCAGAAGTAAAAGCCAATGCGACTATTGCTAGCGGGGAAATTAAAACTTACGAGTGGAATTTAGGAGATGGTAGAAATACAGTTGATTCAACACCACTGCATAAATATGCCTATCCCGGAAAATATTACGTTCAATTAACCTTGAAATCCGACAAGGGTTGTCAATCGAAATTTTTAGATTCTACAATTGTTTATCCTAATCCAATTGCGCGAATCGTTGTTTTAACTCCAAGAGCAACAATTTTAAATGACAGCATTCAATTTATGGATTCTAGTGACAACGGAGCCTCTTATGAATGGAGTTTTGGAGATGCGGTGAATTCAATGAGTTATGAAAATTCACCTAAAAATGGATTTGCCGATACGGGTAATTTTAATGTACAATTAGTGGTTACATCTGCCGACGGTTGTTTAGATACAACAACAAAAATTGTAAGAGTTTGGCCTGATTTCAATTTGCTTTTCCCTACAGCGTTTAGCCCGAATTTAGATAATATCAATGATGATTATAATGTTGTTGGACATTTTCACTCTATCGATAACTTCATCATGAGTATTTATGATCAATATGGACTTAAAGTTTTTGAAACTACAGACATAAAAAATGCTTGGAATGGCAAAGTTATGAATGAAGGTAAAGAATTGCCCTCTGGAAGTTATGAGGTCATTGTGAGAGTACGCGATATTTATAATAAACAGTTTAACTTCACTAAAAAAATAAGTTTAATCCGATGAAATCTACGCAGCTAAATATCAAACGTAAATTGATTGGATGGATTTCTGTTCTATTTGTCTTTGTTTCATGCAATCAAGTAATAGCGGCTGGATTACCAAAATTGTCTGTGCTTTCAAAATCTGGTGAAACATGTGTAAATGCTAATGATGGAAAAGTTGAATTGAAAGTTTCAGGTGGAAATTCTCCTTTCCAATTTAAAATTGCCGGCCAATCCTATCAGTCATCCAAGAAATTTGATTCATTATCACCAGGCAATTATGTATTCTTTGTTTTGGATGATAAAAACAAAGAAGATTCTGTTTGGGTGAGCATTACAGCTGCAAGTAAGTTTTCATTAACTGCTTCATTATCACAACCAAAATGCAATAACTCAAATACAGGGTCTATTGCATTAACAATCTCAGGTGGTGCTGGAGGATACAGTTATAATTGGTCAAATAATAGTGGATTTAATTCAACGAGTAAAAATATTACAGGCCTGTCTTCGGGCAATTATAAAGTTGTTGTGACAGATGGAAATGGTTGTGTTTATGATACAACTTATAATGTTTCGCCAATTTATAATTTAACGGCTACAGTTTCAAAAGGAGATATTAAATGCTATGGCAGTTCCGATGGACTTGCAAAACTGAATATTGTAAGTAGTATTGGATTGTTTAACATTGCGTGGACAGGTCCTAATAATTATTCTTCAAACTCTTTTATTATTTCTAATTTATCGCAAGGGACATATAATGTTGTGGTTACCGACACTGCAAATTGTATGGTTTCGAACTCTGTATCTATTAATATGCCCGCGCAGTTAAGCGTTGCAATTAAATCTGTTAAGGATGCGTTATGTTACGCGACAGCCAATGGAACAATTATTACAGATGTGAATGGTGGTAGAAAACCATATACCTTTAGTTGGTCGGGTCCCTCAACATATACTTCTTCTGTTCAAAATATTTATAATGCTCCTTATGGGTTGTTTCAAATAACAGTCACCGACTCAAGTGGATGTACGGCAAACAATCAAGCTTTTGTTTCTGAGCCCTCTCAAATGACCGCTTCAGCTAAGATTACAGATGTTACATGTTTTGGATTGTCTAATGGCAAAATTGAACAAACAATTTCTGGTGGATCTAAACCGTATGCATTTTCTTGGGTATCGGGAAATAAAACGAAAGATTTACTGAATTTAAGCTCTGGTAATTATACTGTGGTTATCTCTGACAGTAATGGCTGTTTTTTATCGAAAACGTATTCTGTCTCTGCCCCTCAGATTTTAGAACTTGCCTATGTATCAACGAATGTAAAGTGTAATACTCAAAAAAATGGTAGCTTCACTTTATTCGGATCTGGAGGGACATTCCCTTGGACTTATTCAGTAGCTGGTCCAAATGCATATTCATCTGCTTCTGTAACGAATAAAAATCTCGGTGCTGGAACGTATAAAGTTAGATTAACCGATGCCAAGGGGTGTAAAGATTCTCAAAATATCATTATTAGTCAACCTTCGCCTTTATCGGTAGTTAAAAAAGTAATTCAACCTACTTGTTTTGGTTTGAAAGGTTCTCTTTCATTGAATGTGAATGGCGGTACTTCACCATTTTCTTATGAATGGCTCGATAATTCAGGCGCTTTATACGCAGCAACTCAAAATGTTGTATCTGCTGACATTGGAAGCTACAGTTTTACCGTAATTGATGCAAATCAATGTAGTTACACCGATACTGTAAAGGTCTATCAACCGAGCCAATTGAATCTTAGTCTGAAGTCGAAAGTCAATCCAATCTGTTTTGCCGACTCAACAGGTCAATTAAATCTAACTACTTTTGGTGGGATTAAACCATATTCTTTTCAGTTGAATGGAACTCCTTTTCAATCCGATTCAAGTTATAAAAAATTAATTAAAGGTGTTTACTCAATTTCTGTAAGAGATAGAAATTATTGTTCTGATACATTGAACTTTTACTTGAAGTATCTCGATACTATTAAGCCTTCAATGTCCCTCAAAAAACCTGTCATCTATTTAAGTAACTCAGGTACGGTTTCCTTGCAACTGACACAATTAGATTCTGGGATTACCGATAACTGTGAAATTTCATCAATTTTAATTTCAAAAACTACATTCAATTGTAGTCAATTAGGAGGGAACTCAATATCGGTAACTGCGAGTGATTTGAGTGGTAATACAATTGTTAAAAACACAACGGTTACTGTCAAAGATACTGTTAAACCAGTGATTGTGTCTCAATCTGCCAACATTTACTTAAATGCAAATGGCTTAGCTAGTTTAACCGCTGCCAATGTAAATAAAGGAAGTTACGATAACTGCAAAATTGATTCTGTATTAATTAGTAAATCACAGTTTAATTGTAGCAATTTGGGTATAAATCAAATTGTATTGAGAGTAAAAGACAATTCGGGTAATCAATCAACCCAAAATGTTTCAGTAAATGTTTTAGATACAGTCAAGCCAATTATCCTTTATAAAAATGTAAACTGTTATTTAAATACTTCAGGGATAGGGAAAATAACCACACAAGAAGTAAATAACGGAAGTTATGATAATTGTGGCATTGTTTCATATTCATTGAGTCAGCAGGTTTTTGATTGTAATGAAATAGGGACAAATTTTGTTACGTTTACGATTTCTGATAAGGCGGGAAATACAACAACTCAATCGGTGAAAATTACAGTCATTGATACCGTTAAACCTGTAATCAAAATCAAGAATGTATCATTGTTTTTAAATCAATATGGTTATTCCGTTTTATCTCCAACAGATATAGACAATGGAAGTTTCGACAATTGTAAAATTGCTTCTAAAACAATTGGGAAGTCGGTATTTACCTGCGGTAACTTAGGTAGCAACGTAATTGTTTACACAGTATCCGATGCTGCTGGTAACTCTTCCACTGTGAATGTTTCATTAACCGTTTATGATACAATTAAACCAAGCAATAAAACAAGAAATACATCTGTTTATTTAGATAATTATGGATTTGCAGTATTGTCTTTATATGATGTAGATAATGGATCTTTTGATAACTGTGGTATTACCAAATATTCTTTGAGTAGAGATCGTTTTTATTGTTATGAGTTAGGAAAGAAAACAGTTTCATTCACAACTTCAGATCAATCTGGAAACTCCACGATTAATAATGTTGAAATTACCGTTTTAGATACAGTAAGACCAATTATTAAGACTACAAATAGAAATATATATTTGGATAAAAATGGACAGTTTACAATTGACGCGGCATTTTTTGATAATGGAAGTTTCGATAATTGTGGAATTAAATCTCGTGCATTGAGTCAATATGTTTTCAATTGTTCAGATGTAGGGAATAAGCTTTTACTCTATTCAATTACCGATACTTCAGGGAATTCAGCTATATCAATTGTAAATATTAAAGTATTTGATACAATTTCACCGGTAGTATATACTCAAAATAAAACTGTTTATTTGGATAAAACGGGACAAGCAAAATTGTCTAAAGATGTTTTTTCATCGTTGTGTTCAGATAATTGCGGAATTCAAAGTTTGTACTTAACAGATTCTATTTTTGATTGTTCAAAAATTGGAACTAGATTAATTTCTCTTGTTGCCGTAGATAAAAGTGGAAATATTAGTGCACAACAATTTAGTGTGATTGTAAAAGACACAATACGTCCTGAATTAATTGTTAAAAATGCAACAATTTATATAGATACTGCTGGCTTTGCACACTTGGACTCTAAGGATTTTGTATCTTCTGCGAATGATAATTGTTCAGTTAAATTGGTTAATTACACCAAATCACTCTTTACGAATCTTGAAATTGGTGAAAATTGGATTGAAGCAAACCTAGTTGATGCAGTAGGAAATAAAAGTTCAAATCAATGGGTAAAAATCACTGTTGAACTTGGGGATGCAGATAAAGATAGTATTCCAGATTATGTTGAAAGAGCTTTAGACTTTGATGCAGATGGAGTTCCAAATTATTTAGATAAAGATTCAGACAACGATGGAGTTCTTGATTTATATGAAAATGATGGGCTCAACATTTTGTTGGATTTAGATCGAGATGGTTATGCCAATGTTTATGATTTGGATTCTGATAATGATAGAATTTTAGATATCATTGAAAACAACGGTTATGATCCGGATAGAAATGGTAAAGTTGGCTTAGGAAAAGTAAGTGTTGCTTCTAATGGTGTTCCAGTATTGGCAAATAATGCAACGGGTTATCAATTGATTTTTACAGATTCTGACCTGTTTCCAGATTATAAGGATTTAGATTCTGACGGTGATTTGATTTCCGATAGGGTTGAGAATGGACCTTCTGATCAACCAATAGATTTTGATAATGATGGGCAGTTCGATTTTAGAGACTTAGATTCGGATAATGATTTAATTACAGATTCAATTGAAACCAATAAAGATTTTGATGAAGATACTAAGCCGAATTATATTGACTTAGATTCTGATGCTGATGGAATTCTAGATAAAATTGAAACTGCTTTTGACCACGATAATGATGGATTTGGCTCTTGGTTAGATTTAGATTCTGATAATGATAAAATTCTTGATGAACAAGAATCAAGCGCAGATTTAGATAAAGATGGTTTAGGAAATTGGATAGATAATGATTCCGATAATGATCAAATTCCGGATTTGTTTGAAACAAATTTAGATTTTGATAACGATAGAATACCCGATTATTTAGATACGGATAGCGACGGTGATGGTATTTTTGATGAAGTTGAAGGTCAACCTTTCATATTAAATACTCCAGCGGATACCGACGCAGATGGTCAATTTGATTTTAAAGATTTTGACACAGATAACGATGGTATTATCGATGAAATTGAAGGCCGCCCAGATCCATTACTTCCTGATTCAGATGACGATGGAATTCCTGATTTTAGAGATCAAGATTCTGACGATGATGGTGTATTAGATTTATTTGAAGGATTGAAAGATACAGATGGCGATGGTATTCTTGATGCCATTGATAAAGATTCTGATGAGGACGGTATTCCTGATAAAATTGAAACTTATTCTGATTCAGATGGTGATGGTATACCGAATGCATTGGATTTGGATTCAGACAATGATGGTATTAATGATGTACGTGAATGCGGCTATAATGATATCGCAGGAAAAGGAATGGTTATAAACCTTGATTCATGTATTACCTCTGATGTTGATGGCGATGGATTGTTCAATTTTATTGATACTGATTCAGATGGTGATGGTATTTCTGATTTAGTTGAATCTGGAAAATTACTTACAGACAAGAATTTTGATGGTCGTGTTGATGGTATAGATACCGATTTAGACGGTATTCAAGACGAAGTTGACGACCTTACTGGTAAGTTTGGTGATGCATATGATCAAAATCAAATTGACAGCGATTTAGACGGTACTAGAGATTTTGAAGATGTTGATAGTGATAATGATCACATTGATGATCTTCAAGAAACCAGTGTGGATTCAGACTTTGACTATATTCCTAACTATTTAGATCAAGATAGTGATCAGGATAACATTCAAGATTCTATTGAAACAGCTTTTGATTTCGATATGGATGGAATTGGTAACTGGTTAGATACAGATTCTGATAACGATAATATCCTCGATTCTACAGAGTTATATTCGGATTTTGATGGTGATGGAGATCCAAATTATTTAGACTTAGACAGCGATGGTGATGAAGTTTCTGATGCTATTGAGGGTTCTGTTGATTCAGATAAAAATGGTCAGCTAGATTTTATTGATTGTCAAACTTTTGTGCCTGAAGTATTCACTCCAAATAATGATGGTGTAAATGATGTATTAAAAATTAAAGGATTGGTTAATTATCCAAATGCCAGTATTACTGTTTTCAATCAATGGGGACAGATAGTTTTTAAATCCAATGGACCGTACCAAAATAATTGGGGTGGTGTGAATTCGGAAGGTTCAAATTACGCAGCCAATGTTGTTTTGCCTGAAGGCATTTATTTTTACGTACTTGATCATAATCAAACAGATAGTACAAAGTATAACAGGCCTCAAACTAAAGGCAATTTTTATATTAAACCATGATGCTTAATTTTAAAATATCCATGAATCATGTATTTAAAAAGTATTTTGGATACCTTTTATTTCTGTTGTCATTGAATAATCTCTTCTCACAACAAGCCTCTTTAACAACTCAATATGATGTTGTTTCTGGAATACAAAACCCTGCTTATAATGGTATGCATCAATCTCTGAAAATTGATGCCATCTCCAGAATACAGTGGGCTAACTTCCCAGGGGCACCTCGTTATACATGCCTCGGTATTCAGACACCCGTAAGTAAAGATTTTGCAATTGGTGCAAATTTCCAAAGTTTGAAAGTGGGTAGTTTTAAAGTTGCTTCACCATTGTCTATGAATATTTTTGCTGCCGATTTAGCTTATCATAAGCAAATTGCGAAAAATATAAATGTGGCTGTTGGGATCCGATTGGGCATCTTTGGGTTCAATATGCAATTGTCTAAATTAGTTGCAGATGATCAAATTGATGTTTCTTTGGGTGGGAATGATTATAATATCAATACCCCAATTGTTGGTGGAGGGGTCATTATTTATGGTAAAAACTATTATTTCGGTGGAGCAATGCCTCAATACGCAATCATTCCTGATCAATATATCGACAATGTAAATATTGGTTACAATGCGCGTTCTTTTTATCTTATGAATGCAGGCTATATTTTACCATTAAATACTAAATGGAATCTGAAAACAACGGTTCAAACAAGGTATTATTATGGATTGCCTATTCAGGCTGATTTGAACGCCTACTTCATGAATAAAGATTTATTTTCAATTGGCTATGGTTACCGAACAACTGGTTCTCATGCCATTTTATCGAGTATCAAAGTAAATGAGTTCTTTAAAGTTTTGTATTCGTATGAAACAGGTACCGTTTACAATAAAAATATTCCTTTTGTTTCACACGAATTTGGATTGTCTTATGCGTTTAACCAACCGAATAAGCAAACCAAAGTTGTTCCTAGATTTTATTAATTCAAATGCTAAAGCCGGAATATATATTTATTTGGATTTTATTTCACCTTGGGGCGGTTGAACTACCAAGAACCCTAGCAAATAGGTCAAAACCCAAAACTCCAGCTTATGAGCAAGTGAAGCACATGCGCTATCAAAGTGCCTTGGCTTCATATAAATCATTAGATGATGTAAAACTTGCAGTTGAATACAGATCAATCGCAACTGCATTGGCTAAATTGAATCAAAATGATTCTGCTTTAGTTGTGTACTCTAAAATGATTGCTAAATTCCCCAACAATACTGTCAATAAAGACCTATTAGAAATTGCTTTAATCTCTCGTAAAGTTGGAAAATACCAATTTTCGGATAGCTTAATTTCAGTTTTAAAAGCTGGTGAATATTCTTACCTCAATATTTTTGATGATTACCTAGATACAAATTACCACCACCGTCATCAAGGCTTGGATATTTTTGCAAAATCAAAGAAAAAGTTAAAATTTAACTCTAATTCCAATACCAATTACGGGGCTGTCCGAAATCCGAGAGATTACAATTGGTACTTTCATACCAAGGAAGTCCTTCCTGATGGATTATTAAACAGTATTTCTGGAACCGATAAAAAGCCATACGGACAAATTCGCGCGGCTAAGAATTGGAATTCAGAAACAATTTCTAATGGTGAAGTTTTACAAGATAGAGTGATTAATCGGTATGTAGAATTATCGCATATTGATAGCTTTGGCAATTATTATGTCACCATGAATCACAGATTTGTGAACGATAGCGATCAATTCTTGTTGCAAACTTTTAGATATTTTTATAGCCCTAAATTAGGTAAATATACTTTTGAGGGACTTGGGCTAGAACAATATTATTATAACGTATCCTCATTTGTACTGAACGAATCTCGTACCAAAGGTTTGTTTTGCAGCGATATGCCTGGGTCACTTGGAAAATCTGACGTTTGGATTTGTGATGTTGCCTTTGATAAGTCGGGTAAAATGGTCATTACCAATATTGGTAATCTTGGTCCTAAAGTAAACACCATACTTTCAGAATCAGATCCAGTTTTTGTGAACGATGAAATTATTGCATTTGCTTCTGAAGGAAGAGTTGGTTTTGGCGGTTATGATGTTTATTTTTATAGTTTAATCAATAATGAAGTAAGCAATGCCGGAACTGCAATCAATACGACTAATGATGAGTATTTCCCCAAATATTACGACGGTAAATTGTATTACTCATCGTCTGATTCTGGAAACGCTCAATGTATTTATTCAGTGAATGTTCCTTATGAAACAATTTATGAATCAATATTGCCATTTATACCTGCCATACCTAATGAAACACCTATAACAGACTTGGTTGTAGCAGACAATAGAGGTTCTGGCGGATTACAAAATACTTTGGATCAGGTTAAAAAAGAAAGTATCAATAAATACGATTATGCACGTAAAATGTCTTTCGTGTTGATGTCTGATTCGGACCGAATGGAAACTGTCAAAAAGGTCGATTCAACTGCTAATTACAAAGATTATAAATTTATGACTTTGTTTCATATCGATAATGAATTTGTTATTGAGAAGGATTTTGAAAACGAGTTGGAAATTGTAGCGGCATTATTAAACAAGAGGGCTGACTGGGGAATAGAAATCCGTTCATATACCGATAGTCGTGGTCCCAAAATGAAAAATTTGAAATTATCACAAAGTCGTGCAGATTATGTAGCCGAATACCTGAAAAATAAAGGTGTTAATCCAGGTCAAATTTTACCAATTGGTTTTGGTGAATCCATGTTAATTAACCATTGTGCCGATGGAATTGACTGTTCTGAAGAAGAGCACAGACAGAATAGACGTACTGAGTTAATTATCACACCGGTTTTTTATTGGAAAAAATCCAAATAAATAGAACTTTAATATGTTGCGTAAGTTTAATGGTCATTTGAAATTTATCCTAATATTATTAATCGCTATATTTCAAATCTCCGACCTAAAAGCGCAAAAAATTTTAGATAATATTGTAGATTTAGAATTGTCTGCTGGTATTCAGTATCTAAAGATAGAAAATGATGAATTTTTACCTACGGGAAGCCTCAATTTGACTTTTAATAATTTTTATATTGGTGGAGGTTTGAGTGGCACGCGAGATGTAAAACTTGATTTAGGATATCATCTTATTAATTCCTATGAATTCGTATTAACGCCAGGTTATCAAAGGTTGGATGTTTTAAAGGATAGGGCTTTTGCGAATGCTGTATTTCTACAATCTCAATTCATGCTTTCAGATTATTCTTTTTTGAAATTGCGTGCTTCTTATTTTTACAGTCATAACGCAAATATTTCTTATCCCATATCTGGCCAAATTGAATACGGTTTCCGTTTTGATATGACCGGTGGTAATGGAATGGCGAGAGGTTCTGGTGGCGATACTTGGAGCACCTGGTTTTCGGATGCCCAATAAAGAATATTTTGAATCATCTATTCTTTGATTTTCATAACTAAATTTCGAACACAGACAGTAAAATTGGAGTTGCTCATTGACCTTTATTGTCAATCATTGCAAGATTCGATTTAATGATCTCGGCATACAGCTTTGGAAATGACATGCTTCCTTTTTGCTTGTAATACGTTCAGTATTTCATTCCTCTCGCTTATCTATATCTAAATTACACTGCTAAGTTTTATAAGCTCAGATTACGAATGGCAATAAGTCTAATGTTGGAAGAAAGACCAACTGGAATACAGAGCACCAAACATTTGACAATAAAAAAAAGCCACCCGAAGGTGGCTTTTTAAAAGTATCTTGTTAGATAGATTACTGTAATTTGAACATAGTGATTGTGTAACCCAATCTGTCGTCACCTTTGAAAGTCAATTGAGCAGTCAAAGCGTGTCCTTTAGGTAAAGCATTGTATTGAGCTTCAGAGATAAAGAAACATTTAGCGAAGTTAGGGTCGTTAGTGAAATCAACTTCTAAAGATTTGAAACCTCTAGGTGGGTTGCAACGAATCACAGGAGCACCAGCACCCATAGGACCTGGAGCACCAGGGCCACCAGCTAAACCTGGGATTGGAGCGCCAGCACCAGCAGGGCTAACAGCGCCAGAAGGAGCAGCAGAAACAGCAGACATGTCTAATTTCAAACCAGAGATAGCGATGGTTTTGCCATTGAATCTAGCAGGGTTAGAAGTGAAGTCAACCGCGTTAACAGTCATAGCACCTTGTGCCATAGCAGCGCTAGCAAGTCCAACGATGCTTAAAACGAATAAAGTAAATTTTTTCATAATATTTTTTTTAGTTTGATTTACCTTATACACACAAATGCCGTGCCAAACTTTTCAAATTGAATTTTTTTTCAAGAATTTTTTTTAATTAACGCTTTGGTGAATAATGGTTTATGCTGGAATTCATTCCAAATCGCTTATCTATATCTAAATTACACTGCTAAGTTTTATAAGCTCAGATTACGAATGGCAATAAGTCTAATGTTGGAAGAAAGACCAACTGGAATACAGAGCACCAAA
>JACCEB011061114.1_pt1 | contig 26564 bp, 21 predicted proteins | sample 7454761 | NCBI WGS metagenome assembly JACCEB01 (sample SAMN15323454, study PRJNA562643) | freshwater metagenome | isolation source: river surface water | place: USA:Blue River Watershed | collected 2017-08-18
AAATTCGAATTTTGAAAATTAGAATTTACGAAAGCGTCAAAAAATAATTGTGAGTAATCCTGCCGTCCCAACCACACAAAGCATTTAGCTTTAATTCAGCAATTTCAAAAAGCTCAAAATAATAGCTTAGCTGCAGGTTCGAACCTTAGGTTCGACAGAAGCGAAGCGACTGAAACTCACTCAAAAAAGCGCTGAGATAAATTCGAATTTTCAAAATTAGAATTTACGAAAGCGTCAAAAAATAATTGTGAGTAATCCTGCCGTCCCAACCACACAAAGCATTTAGCTTTAATTCAGCAAATATAATGGCTTGCAATTCTGCACGAAATTGCAACATCCAAAACCAAACTAATCTTGCGAATGCAAATAAAATGACAGCAGTAGGCGAAAATTCATAAGGGCGATAATGGTCAAAAGGCAGCAAAATGATTGAGAGCGAGAGAAAAATTAAAAACTTTGATTAATTTTGGCTAAAATTAGATGCGACTGATAACCCGATCTTTTTTCCAAATCATAATTCAGGCTCAAACTAGTTCCATCGCCGCAATATCCCGAAAAAGAAGCGCCGAACTTAATAGAATTAGCGATAATTTGCGAAACATTATCCGAAAAGGTAGAATTTTGACCAGAAAAACTAACCACAGATTTTGGCTGCTTGGCAAATAAAATTCCGCCATAAGACAATTTCACTTCTGCAGCAACTGTTTCAATTTCAGGAACTTCTGGAATTTTACCCTTCCAAGCCAAAGCGCCGCCAAAACGCAAATCTGCGTAACTTGAAACGCTATTACCAACTTGTAAATTTAACTCTTTCGCGCCCTTTTCTTCATAACCAGAAACCGCACCATGAGCAATTATTAGCTGACTTTGCGGAATAAATTTTAAACCATGAGCCAATTTTTTTTCCCAACCAAATCGAAATTTATTCATCACAGATTCGCCCCAATATTGCGAAATAGCCTCTATGGACAAAGCTTTAATATCGCGTCGCGCATCAAATTGATGAGCTGCAAAAGCGCCAAGATTATCAAAAAAGAAATGGGCGAAATCTTTACGAATATATGCCCCAGCAAGGAATGTTGAAATAGAATTTTGCTGCAAATTATCTTTAGTTTTGGCTTCAGAGCGCAAATAACCCAAGAAACCACCAAATCGTGAATCGTCATTTTCGGCATCAAAGCCAAATATCGCCCCAATTGATTGTAAGCCAAAAGCAGCATCATTTTTAATGGCACTTTGCTGAGAAACAAATCCAAGCGGATGAATCCATAAATTAACTTCTTTGGCAGAATCGAGTCTTTTTTCAACCGATCTCAAAGCATTATCAAGCGCCGAAAAAGTTGTTGAAAAAGCCATTTTATTTGAATTGGGACGCAATTGCGACAAAGCTTCATCGGCGTTGGTTGCATCAACAGTGCCAGAATCAAGATATTCCTGAAAATCAAGTAAGTATCCTTGCGAATTGGCGCCAATCTCATCGAGATTTTGATAAATATTTTGCAGATTCTCATTTTGCGTTACGAGATCTTTATCCAAACGCTGCAATTTTAAATATAAGCCGTCAGAGCCAATTGCCGTTTGATATTCAAGCAATCCTGATAAATTTGAATTAGTGGAATTGAGCGAAATATTATCGTCAGAAATTTGTGAAATTTTTGTAACATCCGCAGCCTGAATTATCCGAAATTCAGTTCCGCTTGGAATATAGCCTTGATTTGAATTTGTGGTGATTTGCAATTTTGCCGCAGATGAAATTTCAACATCGCCGCTAACCGCAAAATTACCGACACCAGCGCCATTTTCTTGCATCGAAATTTGTAGTTCAGAATTCTCATTCAGCGTAAAATTTCCCCCAATTTTTTGAGAATTTTCACCAAGGCTAACTACCGCACCATCTAGAACAGAAAAATTGCCGGAAATTTCTAAAGAATCGGCCTGATTAAAATTAAAATTGCCATAAATATTTAGATTTTGTGCATAAATATTTTGTGCCACATCAAGAGTTGCAGCCGCAGAAACATTGATTTCATCAAGAGAATTAGAACTATTTCCCAAAGTGACCGCGGAAGAAACAACATCAAAATCGGAACCAATATTTAAAATTCCAATTCCAGAACTTGCGCCAAAAATTGTTGCACCAGAAATTGCAAAGCCAGAGCTTAATTCAAGAATAGCGCCATCTCCAATTTCAATATTGCTCGCATCAATTGTTGCGGCAGATGTTAGGGTTGCCGCCGAATTAATTGTTAATTTACTCAATTCAGAAAAATTGCTAATTTGTGCAAAACTAACTCCAGAAGCAATTTCAACACTGCCTTGCTGACCATCGCCATCAATTAGACCAGAAATTGTCCCACCCGAAATATTCAAAGTTCCGCTGCCTAAAAATACAGCTCCGCTTAAAGTTCCCGAATTATTAATCGTAATATTTTGACCCGAATTATAAATTGCGTATTTCGTAGCGGAAATGCTGCCGCTATTGGTTATAACAACATTATCAGCCTCATTTTTAATGCCATAAATTGAGCTGGAACTTGCAACTGACAAAGTGCCTGAATTGGCAATATTTACATAATTATCTTTGTTATAAATGGCGTGCGAATTACTTGAAACCGAGCCGGAATTTGTAACAGTAGTAAAATTGCTTGAATCGGCAGTAAGTGTTGTGCCAGCGCTAATGTAAATTCCATAGGCCGTAGAGCCAGAGCTTGTTAAAATTGAACCAGAATTTACGAAACTGTTCAAACTGCCATTAAGATAAATTCCATAACCAGCAGAAGTTGAAATTGCGCCAGAATTATTAGCGCTATTACTATCTCCGTTTAAGTAAATTCCATGTGCCGAACTTTCAGCAGTTGTGATTGATCCAGAATTTGAAACAGAGTTCGAGCTTCCTCCACCATAAATTCCGTAAGCAGTTGTTCCTTGGGTAATAATGGAGCCAGCATTGCTAATCGTTGCAAAATCACTAACGCTAATTCCGCGACCAGAGCTGCCAGTTGTAATAATTTCTGCCCCAGAAGAATTGGCTATACTATAATAATCACCGCTAACACGAATGCCGTAAGCGCTTGAATTAGCGCCACTATTTCCAGTGGTAATTATGTGATTATTAGTAATGCTGCGAAAAGATGAAGATGAGCCAGATGAGGAACTAATTATTCCACTATCATCGGTAGTTATGTCAGCGGTTGTGCTGTAGGAAGTTTCTGCTGAAGTTAGGGTAACGGCAAAGGAATTTTTGGCGCAAAAAATCGTTAGAATTATTGCCAAAAATTTGTGAGATTTTGGTAACATTGGGTTTTATTTTGGCGTTATTTTGGATTTGGTAAAATCTTTTAAAAAATACCAAACTTTTTGCAAACCTTCTTTTAATTACAATTCGCCACAAAGAATTTCATGGAACTATCTCAAAAAATTGAATTAGGAAAAATTAGCGTCATTTTGCAGCGCAAAAAAATGCGCAACATTCGCTTACGAATTAACAAAAAAAGCGAAGTCATCCTTTCAGCACCGCGCCGCGTAAGTCTGAATTATTTAAAAGAATTTCTAAGCGATAAAATTAGCTGGATTGAACGACAACAAGAAAAGCAAAAAAATCGCCAAAATTTAGCTGATAAAAATTTTACCGAAGGCGAAAAACACTTATTTTTTGGCAAAGAATTAACCCTTTCTTTAGTTCGCGGCCAGAAAAATAAGGCATTTATTGATGAGGATAAAATGGTAATCGCAACGAAAGAAATTTACGATCGAGCGAAACTTAGTAAAATTCTTGATGATTTTTATCGCCAAAATTTAACGCCAAAAATAGCGGAATTAGTTTCTTTTTACGCAAAAATTATTGGCGCAAAACCAAGCGAATTTCGTATCAAGAAAATGAAAACTCGTTGGGGAACTTGCGCCATAAAAGCTCGCCGAATCTGGATTAATCTTGAATTAGCAAAAATGAATTTAGGTTGTTTAGAATTTATTGTGGTTCACGAAATGACTCATCTTTTAGAGCGCAAACACAGTAAAAGATTTTTTGCATTAATGGATAAATTTATGCCAAATTGGAAAATTGCCGACAAAGAATTACGAAAGGTAAAACTTTAGAAGCGCCTTAATTTATAGCCATTTTTTGCGCTTAAAGAGCCAAATAGTTACAATCGAAGAAATTGCCATTAAAGACAAAGCCAAAGGATAACCAATAAACCAATCAAGTTCGGGCATTTTTCTGAAATTCATGCCGTAAATACTGGCGATCAGGGTTGGTGGCATAAAAATCAAAGAAGCCACGGTGAAAATTTTTATCACCTTATTTTGCTCAATATTAATCAATCCCAAAAAGCTGTTTTGCAAATATTCCAAACGAGCAAAATTAAAATTAGCATGCTCAATTAGTGAAGAAATATCCTTAATAATAATGCGCAAACGATGATAATTTTCGACCATCAAATCTTCATTTCGATGCAATGAAGAAATCACGCGCTGCTTATCAAATAAAGCTTCGCGAAGACTCATTGTTAATTCTTGGCATTCATTAATTTTTAAAATCATCTTCTCATCAAGGTTCTGATTATAATTAATTTTGCGGCTTATTTCGGCGGTATAGCGCGAAACTGACTCAATTAAATCGGCGTCAAAATCAGTTCTGGCTTCAAGCAAGGCGATAAAAATTTTCGTTGGATTTGAAAATATAGCTGGAAATTGCTTAATTTTTTTAATGGTTTCAGAAAAAACCTTACTTTCAGAATAGCGCAAAGAAAACAGCGTTTTTTCGGTAACAATGAATGAAACCTCGCTTTCTTCAAGGCGGTTACCATTTGGAATCAAGCTAATGAAAGTTGAGTTAATTTTAATCATGCCAGAATTTTCTAAATATCGCGAAGATGTTTCAATTTCTTCTTGCTGCTGACGAGTTGGGAAATTGATTTTATAATATTCCTCAACCTCTTTTATCTCAGCAATTGTAGGGTTTTGCAAATCAATCCAAACGGCATTTTCTGGGTTTTCTGCCTCTGTGAGCGAGAAAATTTTTTCCTGCGAATATTGGGGCAAGTGAAAAATTCTAATCATAAAACCTCTATTTAAAAATTTGTTCCGAAGCTAAATCGGAAATTTTGGGTTTGGTCATAAACTTCTTTTTTTACAACTCTTGCAAAATCAAGACGAATTGGGCCCATTGGCGAAGACCAAGCAATGCTTAAGCCATAAGAAGAGCGAATTTTGCCAGAATCTGCAACTTCTGAATTTTTCTTATTTATTGAATCAACGCCTTTAACCGTTCCGATGTCGTTAAATAAAATTCCGTTAATTCCCAATTCCTTTGGCAATCCAAGCGGAAACATGAATTCCGTGGTTCCAACATAATAAACCTTTCCGCCAATCGCACTACCATTTTTAGCGGTACCATTTGAAATTGAGCGCGGACCCATTCCAGCATATTGAAAACCGCGGAAATTATTTCCCCCCAAAAAAAAGCTGTAATTGCTTCGCACATCTTGTCCCAGACCTTCAATTACGCCGCCGCGTGCCAAAAATTTTAACACAAAATTATCGCTAAAAGTTGGGATATAATATCCGGCCGAACCTTCTTGTTTTAAAGTTTTAATATCGCCACCAAAGCCTGCCAATTCTTGCGAAAAAGAAATGTAATATCCAGATCGCGGATTGAGTCGATTATCTCTTTTATCGTAAAGCAAATTATGTCCAATTGTTGAGCTAACAAAACTTCCTTCAAGATTTTGTATTGCCACCGAAGCAGTACTAGCAACATTGCTAACACTTTGCTGACTAAGCGAGTAAGTCATTTGATGCGTTAAAAATTCAGTAATCGCATAATTGCCGCGCAAAGTAAACCCGCTCGAACTTTGGTCGTAAACCAAGCTGTTACGACCAGATAAATCATATTTAAAAACATCAAAACCCACATCAATCGCACGCCCCGAAAAATAAGGCTTGGTGTAGTTAACTTCACCGCTAAAACTGGCGAAAGATTTCTGCACATTAACTCCCAAATCTTGGCCCGTTCCCATTAAATTACGCTCTCTTATTCCGGCATTTGTTGTAAGGCGATTAACCGTTGAATAGCCAATTCCAAGATTTAACTCGCCGGTCTTTTTTTCTTTAATTCTTACTTCCAAATTAACTTTGTTTGTGCCTTCAATTCTCTTCGTTTCAAAATCAACTTTCTCAAAGAAGCCCAAATTTTCTAGGCGCTGTTTCGAGCGATTTATTTTTGTTATATTGTAAGCATCGCCATCACGAAATCTTAATTCACGACGAATCACTTCATCAAGAGTGCGAACATTGCCAGTTATGATAATTTGCTCAATGTAAATTGGCGGTGTTTCCTTAATGACAAAATCAATATCAATAATTTTTTTCTCACGATTGCGCTTCAAAATTGGCTCAATTTCGGCAAATGCGTAAGAATTTTGCGACATCACCTCGATCATCTTTTCAACACTTTTATCAACCAATTCAGAATTATAAACTTTGCCCTTTTTGACTAAAATTTCTTTGTAAAGAACCGCTTCGTCAAATTTTTTGATCTGATTTATGATGTTAATTTCTCCAAGATGATATTTGACTCCTTCTTCCAGCAAAAAAGTGACAAAAAAATGATCTTTAGTTGGTGCAATTTGCGCAATTGCAGAAACCGCAGCAAAGTCAGCATAGCCTTGCGAACCGTAAAAACGACGCAACTTTTCCTTATCAAACTCAATTCGATCAGAATCGTAACTGTCGGAAGAAGAAAGAAATTTCCACCATTTTGACTGCTTTGTGGTAATTTCACTTTTCAGATCTTCATCGCCGAAAGCCGCATTACCAACAAAGTAAATTTCGGCAATTGTTGCCTTTTTTCCTTCAAAAATATCAAAAACCACTTCAACACGATTCTGCTCTTTTTGAATAATTTTTGGCTCAATTTTTGTTAAAAATCGACCTGACTTCAAATAAATTTCGCCAATGCGCTTTAAGTCACTTTGCAATTTTGATTTAGTAAAAATTGCGCGCTTTTTCAGGCTAATTTCGCTTTGTAAGGCATCATTCTCAATTTTATTATTTCCGACAAATTTCACTTCAGAAATTAGTGGATTTTCTTTTACCTCAACCACCACTTCAGAATCGGAAAAATAAATTTTAGACTCAAAAAAAAGATCCGATTGATAAAGTTTTTTTAAAGAATTTTGCTGCGATTTAATTGAACCATTTCGCAATCCAGAGGTGTCTAAATAAGAAATTATTGTCTCTTCATCAATTCTTTCATTGCCTTTAATTACAATATCTAAAGGCCGCGCAAAAGATTCAGCGCAGCACAAAATAGCAGGCAACAAAAAGGCGAATAAAAATATTTTTGCGCTGCACAATTTGGGCATTAAGAAATTTAAAAAATTGTGAAAAGTTGTGCGAATTTCTGAAAATATAAAAAGCGTGGAAAGCTTGATCTTCTGGCGAGAGGTGCCTTTAAGAAATAACTGCGATAAATAAATTAACCGACCAAATATGGCGACGGAATTTTTTGATTTCAACCAACGAAATCAGCAAAAATAAGCAATTAATCTTGGTGACAAATTTTTCTTAACAACTCTTGCGCCCCTTCTTTTGTTTGTTGCGCCGCTTTTTTTGCCAACAAAATTGCATCTTTTGCATTGGCTTTCGACTGCAAATTTGTTGAAAAACTTTGCGATCCATCAAAATCAAGAATTTTAGTTTCTAAATTAAAAACATCACCATCAACAGTTGCGTGAACAGCAACAGGAGTTGCGCAAGAAGCCTGAAGTTGCAACAAAAATTCGCGCTCACTCCTAACGCATATTTCTGTTTCATGATGATTAATTTTTGCTATCAATTCCCTTAGTGCAGTCGCGCTTTTTTTAATTTGAATTGCCAATGCACCTTGCCCTCCAGCTGGAAGCATCAAAGATTTATCAATTGGCTTTTGCGGAAAATTATAACCTTTTGGACATTTCGCCTCGTCGAATGATTTTTGCGCCAATCTTTCTAGGCCGCAAACTGCCAAAATTGTGGCATCAACTTCATCATTTTCGATTTTTTTTAAGCGAGTATCAACATTACCGCGAAAATTAACCACTTTAAGATCTGGGCGCAAACCAAGGATTATCGCTTTTCTGCGAGCTGATGAAGTACCAACAACGGCGCCTTTTGGCAAATCGGAAATGGTAGTAAATTTTTTTGAAATAAAACAATCTCTGGCGTCAAATCTTTTGGTGAAAGCGACAATTTCAGTTTCTGCACTTAATAACGGCGGAACATCTTTTGCCGAATGAATTGCTAAATCAATTTTGCCTTGAACCAAAGCCTCTTCCAACTCTTTAATGAACAATCCCTTGCCACCAACTTCCGACAAATTTCGATCCTGAATTTTGTCGCCTGAGGTTGTGATTATAACAACCTCCAAAATTAAATTTTCTGAATGTGGCGCAAGCAATTTTTTAACCTCTTCAACTTGCGTAAGAGCTAATTTACTGCCTCTTGAACCAATTCTAATTTTGTTAGGAAGTTGCGACATCGTTATTTTGAACAAAAAATTAGGGGCGTACTTATTAAAAAATAAATACGCCCCCAAAAAATATCTTTAAAAGCTAACTAAAATTATCCTTGGCGAGCTTTGAAGCGTGGATTAACTTTATTTATTACATAAAGACGACCTTTTCTGCGAACTAATTTGCAATTTTTGTCGCGCTTTTTGGCTGATTTTACTGAATTATAGATTTTCATCTTATCCTCTTTCTATGTGGCTTTGGCCAAATTGGCTTCACCGATTTTTAACTAAAAACTTAGAACTTGATTTTGCGTGAACCAATTTAAAACAAAGGCTGGAAAATTTTCCTTCTAAAAACAAGCTTCCAAAGAAGGCGGCGCAAATTATTTAACAAAATCACAAAGTCAAGCTTGGCCTAAGCAAAATCTAACCCTAAAGATTAAAAAAAATCCGACCAAAATTTTAATAAATAAACGCGGCAAAATTAGCGATCAATCTCACCAAAAACAATATCTTGCGTTGAAATTACAGTAACCACATCTGCAAGCATATGGCCTTTTACCATAAATTCTAAACCTTGCAAATGCGCAAATCCAGGTGCGCGAACACGACAACGATGAGGTCTATTTGAGCCATCAGAAATAACATAAACACCAAATTCACCTTTTGGCGCCTCAACTGCGGCATAAGCTTCACCAGCCGGAACATGATAACCCTCGGTGAAAAGCTTAAAGTGATTGATTAAAGCCTCCATTGAATGTTTCATTTCAGCTCTTTTTGGTGGAGAAATTTTTGGATCATCACTCACAACCGCGCCCTCAGGCATTTTGGCAATACATTGTTTTATTAAACGCACAGATTGACGCATTTCTTCAACACGAATCAAATAACGGTCATAAGAATCGCCATTTTTTCCAATTGGAATATCAAAATCTAACTGATCGTAAATTTCATAAGGTTGCGATTTGCGCAAATCCCACGCCAATCCAGAGCCGCGAATCATTGGCCCCGAAAACCCCCAATCCAAAGCCTGTTGCTTTGAAACAACGCCAATTTCAACCATGCGCTGCTTAAAAATTCTGTTATCAGTTAAAAGCGACTCCAAATCATCAATATATTTTGGATAATTATTAGCAAAATCTAAAATTTCTTCCAACAAACCATCTGGCAAATCGCGATGAACGCCGCCGGGACGAATATAAGCCGAGTGCATTCTTGAACCAGAAACTTTTTCATAAAATCCCATCATTTTTTCGCGCTCTTCAAACATCCATAAAAGTGGTGTCATAGCACCAACATCCAAAGCTTGAGTTGTGACCGCCATGATGTGATTTAAAATTCGCGTAATTTCAGAAAATAAAACACGAATATAGCTGGCGCGAAGAGGAATTTTGCAGCCCAGAAGCTTTTCAACAGCTAGTGCGTAGGCGTGCTCTTGGCACATTGGCGACACATAATCAAGACGATCAAAATAAGGAACCGCTTGAAGATAATTTTTATACTCAATTAATTTTTCAGTGCCGCGATGAAGCAGCCCGATATGCGGATCTGCACGAGTTATAACTTCGCCATCCATTTCCAAAATAAGACGCAAAACACCGTGAGCCGCTGGATGTTGAGGCCCAAAGTTGATGGTCATATTTTTGTTTTCGCCGTTAGTATTATTGGTTTCGATATTTATTTGTGCTGGCATCGAGAAGAAGTTTGATTTGTTTACGGTTAAAGGAAGGCACGGCTTTTTACGAAGCAAAGCCAAAAATTCAAATAAAATTAGGAACCATCAGAAATCAAAGATTTTGCTGCAATATTCCATTTTTAACCTCGGCCTCAGCCCCAAGAATCAAAGGCAGCATATTTTTTGAATGACCAAGCTTTTTTGACTTCTCAATCAAAAGTGGAACGGGAATTTTTTGCCGAAATTTTTCAATCGCAATTTTAATATTTTTAGCTTTCGGGGTTCCGTGCAAATTGGCCTCAAGAAAATTTCCCAGCAAAATCGCCTTCGGAAAAGATTTACTTTCCAACATAATTTCCAACAATTGACTAAAATAACGATCAAGCCTTTCACCATCTTCGCCCTCATCTTCCAAAAACAAAATTTTACCCTTCCAATCAATTTGATTTTTGGTACCAAAACTTCCAGCAATAACACTGAAACAGCCGCCCGTAATAACTGTTTTTGGCAAAATTAATGATGACTGAATTTCATATTTTATGGCAATTTTTTTACCAAAAATTAGGTCGGTAATCGCTTTTCTCGATGATGCCGAAACTTTATTCAAAACTATTTGAGTCAACATTGGCGCTGAGATCACCTTCCATCCCCAATCTTCAATTAAAATTTTATTTAATGCTGAAATGTCAGAAAAGCCGATAAAAATTTTTTTAACTTTTGGTCGCGACATTTTTCTTAAAAACTGAACTAAATCAAAGCTGCCGTAACCTCCGCGAGCGCACCAAATAATTTTGGAAGCTGGATTTTTCACCGCAGCTTCAAATTGCTGAAAACGAATCTTGGAATCAAAAGCTGGAAATTCATGGTTTACGGGCTTTTTTAAAGTGGTTTGCGCTGCGAAAAAAATATTTGGCAACAGCCCTAAATCGATAATAAATTTTTTAATTTTATTAATTTCTTCCAAGCTACAGGCGGTTGCAGGCGAAATAATTTCAACAAGATCACCTTGCTTCAAGAATTGCATATTTGAGAAAAATTTGATGAAAAAGAAGGCGAATTTGCGCCATGTTTTTATTTACAATTAGCTCGCCAAATTTCTATTTTGCCGCCCTAATTTCCAATTAAATTTTAAAAAATGTCGAAAGAAAAAGTCATAATTTTTGACACAACTTTACGCGACGGAGAGCAAGCGCCCGGCGCAACAATGAATATCGAAGAAAAATTACTAATCGCCAAAACCCTTGAAAAAATGGGGGTTGATGTAATTGAAGCTGGCTTTCCAGCTGCTTCAAATGGCGATTTTGAAGCAGTAAATCGCATCGCAAAAACCATTAAAAATTCCGTTATTTGCGGCCTTGCGCGCGCCAAAAAATCTGACATAGAAAGAACAGCGGAAAGCGTTAAGCCAGCAGCAAAACCAAGAATTCACACATTTCTCGCAACTTCACCAATTCATATGCAATATAAATTAAAAATGGATAAAGCACAAGTTTTGCAGGCAATTACTGAAAGTGTTTCTTTGGCGCGCTCATTCGTTCCAGAAGTTGATTGGTCACCAGAAGATGCAACTCGTTCAAAACGCGATTTTTTATTTCGCGCAATTGAACTTGCGATCAAATCTGGCGCCAACACCATCAACATTCCCGATACCGTTGGCTATACAACGCCAGAAGAATATTTCGATTTAATTTCCGCCATCAAAAACAATGTTTCAAATATCGATAAAGCGATTATTTCAACTCACTGCCACAACGATTTAGGCCTAGCCGTAGCCAACTCTCTTGCCGCGATGCGCGCGGGCGCCAGACAAATTGAATGTACAATAAATGGCATCGGAGAACGCGCTGGCAATGCCGCTTTAGAAGAAATTGTAATGGCCATCAAAACTAGATCTGACTTTTACGGCGTTGAAACTGACATCGATAGCACAATGATTTCGCGCATTTCAAAATTAGTTTCGAGCATAACCGGATTTCATGTGCAATATAACAAAGCCATAGTCGGAGCTAATGCCTTTGCTCATGAAAGCGGTATTCATCAAGATGGAATTTTAAAGAATCGCGAAACTTATGAGATCATGACACCAGAATCGGTTGGATTGGAAAAATCATCTTTGGTTTTAGGAAAACTTTCTGGTCGCGCCGCCTTCAAAGATCGCTTAAAAGAAATCGGTTATGAATTAAACGAAGAAATGTTGAGCGAATCTTTCAAAAAATTCAAAGAATTAGCCGACAAAAAAAAGGAAATTCTAGACGAAGACATTGTTTCCTTGGTTGATGATTCAATTGTTCACCAAAAATCTCGCTACTCTTTAACTTCATTAGAAGTAAGCTGCGGAACCAATCAAGAAGCTAGCGCAAACATTAAAATAAAAATTGACAATGATGAGGCTGAAACTAGCTTTTTATCAAAAGATGGTCCGGTTGACGCAATCTTCAATGCAATCAAAAAAATAATCCCCCACAACGCTAATCTTGAACTTTATCAGGTCCAAGCTGTTACAGATGGTACTGACGCACAAGCTACTGTCGTGGTTCGATTAAAACAAAATAATCGGATTTTTTCTGCCAATGGCGCCGACACAAATGTATTGGCCGCTTCAGCAATTGCCTATATTAACTGCCTAGACAAACTACAAAATTAAATAATCGGAGGCCTGATGTTTTCAAAATTTTTCTCTATTTCTTCCAAAGATATCGCAATTGACTTAGGAACGGCAAACACTTTGGTTTATGTTCGCGGTCAAGGGGTTGTTTTAAACGAACCTTCAGTTGTTGCCGTTCTAAATGAAAATGGCAAAATGATTCCATGCGCTTTTGGCAATACAGCCAAAATGATGTTGGGCAGAACGCCAGCAAAAATTGATGCTATTCGCCCACTAAAAGATGGCGTAATTGCCGACTTCCGCGTCGCCGCAGAAATGATCAAACACTTTATTCGCGAAGTTAATCAAAGCAGAAGTTGGCTTGGTCCTCTTGTAATTATTTGCGTTCCTTCTGGCTCAACTCCAGTTGAAAGAAGAGCAATTCAGGATGCGGCCGAAGGCGCCGGAGCAAATGAAGTTTATCTAATCGAAGAGCCGATGGCCGCTGCAATAGGAGCTAATCTTCCAGTTACAGAGCCAACTGGTTCAATGATTGTTGATATTGGCGGAGGAACTACAGAAGTTGGGATTTTGTCTTTAGGCGGAATTGTTTATTCAAGATCAGTTCGCGTTGGTGGAGACAAAATGGATGAAGCAATAATTTCTTACATTAGACGCTATCATAATTTATTAATCGGCGAATCAACAGCCGAAAGAATCAAGAAAACCATAGGCGCCGCCTGCCCTCCGCTTGAAGGAGATGGCGCAACAATGGAAGTTAAAGGTCGCGATCTTTCAAACGGCATTCCAAAAGAAATGATTTTAACTGAACGCCAAATAGCCGAAAGCTTAATGGAGCCAGTTGAGCAAATTGTTGACGCTATCAAAGTTGCCTTGGAATGCACCCCTCCGGAACTTTCTTCTGACATCGTTGAGCGCGGAATTGTTCTTTCTGGCGGCGGCGGCTTATTAAAAAATCTTGATTATGTAGTGCGCCAAGCAACAAGTTTGCCAGTTTTTGTTGCTGAAGATCCTTTGCTTTGCGTTGTTAATGGTTGCGGCAAGGTTTTAGAAAACACCAAAATGTTCCGAGCAACCTTATTCAGACAAGATTAAATAATTGCGATGAGGGAATATCTTAACTTCGCACACACAAAAACAAATTACAGCTTTCAGCACAGCTTTAGCCTTGTTTATCGCAAGGTTGAAACTGTGCTTTTTAGCTTTTTATGCATAATTTTTTTGATTAGCTCCCGCCTCGAAAGCAACTTCTCAAAAGACCTTTCTTTTGCCTTTGTTAACATTTCTCTGCCAATCGTCAAAACGATTTCCTTTCCCTTCAATAGCGTAATAAATTTAGTTACCGATTTTAATGAGCTAATCGAAGCTAAAAAAGAAAATAAAACCCTTCGCGAAGAAATAGAAAAACTAAAATCCTTCTACATTTCATCGCTAAACGTTCACCAAGAAAACCAGCAACTAAAAGAAATTTTAGGCTTCGTTAGTTCAAAAACATCAGGATTTAAAGTGGCTAAAATTGTTGGCAAAACCAATCAAACTTTTAATCAAAAATTCTTTCTCGACGCCGGAAAATCTCGCGATATCAAAGAGGGTAGCATTGTCACCGGAAACAAAGGGGCAATCGGCAGAATCACAGAATCCGGAGACAATAAATCAATTGTCATGATGCTTACAGATTCCGCCTCAAGAATTCCAGTTATAAGCTCAAAAACTAGTGTTCGCGGAATTCTTGCTGGAACTGGCAGTAATCTTATGGAAATTTTATATTTGCCATCAAATCACAATATAACTGAAGGTGATTTAATTTTTACCTCTGGAGATGGCGACACTTTGCCTCCAGCCGTTCTGGTTGGAGTTGTTGCCAAAGTTCAAAATAATAACGTATCGGTGGCTATGGCCGAAGATATAAACAAGGCAAATTTTGTTGCCGTGATGAATTACTAAATTTTAAAACCTTCCAAAAAATCGTAAAAAAATGCTCAAGCAACAAGATAAAATTTTTACCAATCTCTACGGATTTGAATCGGCAAGTTTAGAATTTGCCCAAAAAAGAGGAGACTGGGACAATACAAAACAATTTCTTGATCAAGGATCTGAATGGCTAATTCAGCAAGTTAAAGACTCTGGCTTGCGAGGTCGCGGCGGAGCTGGATTTCCAACCGGAATGAAATGGTCTTTTGTTCCAAAAAAAACCGATCCAAAAGAAGGAAAGCCACATTATTTAGTTATAAATGCTGACGAGTCCGAACCGGGAACATGTAAAGATCGAGACATTTTGAGAAACGACCCTCATAAATTAATCGAGGGCTGCTTACTTGCAGCGCGCGCAATAAATGCCAACACCTGCTACATATATGTTCGTGGCGAATATTATAACGAAGCCCAAGCTTTACAAAAAGCTATTGATGAAGCTTACGAGGCAAAATTAATTGGCAAAAATGCCTGCAACTCTGGCTGGAATCTTGATATTTTTGTGCATCGCGGCGCTGGAGCTTATATTTGCGGAGAAGAAACGGCATTGCTTGAAAGTCTAGAAGGAAATAAAGGCCAACCCCGCTTAAAGCCTCCATTTCCAGCTTTAATTGGTCTTTACGGCTGCCCAACTGTTATAAATAATGTTGAATCAATCGCAGTTGTTCCAACAATTTTACGCCGAGGCGCTTCTTGGTTCGCCTCGCTCGGTCGCGAAAAAAATTCAGGTACAAAAATCTTCTGCATTTCCGGCCATGTTAATAAGCCTTGCAATGTGGAAGAAGAAATGGGCATTCCATTAAAAGAACTAATCGAAAAACATGCTGGCGGAGTTCGTGGCGGCTGGGATAATTTATTAGCGGTAATTCCGGGCGGATCTTCAGTTCCAATGATTAAGAAGGATATTTGCGATACGGTATTGATGGATTTTGATTCTTTGAAAGCAGTTGGAACTGGCCTTGGAACAGCTGGAATTATAGTGATGGATAAATCAACCGACATTATCGCCGCAATCGCGCGCTTGTCGCATTTCTACAAACACGAATCTTGCGGACAATGCACTCCTTGTCGCGAAGGAACTGGATGGCTAATGCGAATCATGGATCGCATGGTAAGCGGCAATGCCAAAAGCGAAGAAATAGATCAATTATATAATCTAACCAAACAAATTGAGGGTCATACTATTTGCGCCCTTGGTGACGCTGCATCGTGGCCAGTTCAGGGTTTAATCAAAAATTTCCGCCCCGAAATGGAAAAAAGAATTGCCGAAAAATCATAAATGATTGCGCTCGCAAAAATATTTAAACCAAAAAACTCGAGCCAAACCTATCTCCAAAATTTCTCTGTCAAAAAATCAAAATGACTAAAATCGTTGCCTTGATAACCGCCTGCGGTCGCGGAAACCGCTTTAATCGTGGAGAAGGAATTCCAAAACAATATATGCCACTAGCTGGCTTTCCTCTTTTGCGCCACTCAATTCTAGCATTTTTGCATCATCCAAAAATAACTGATGTAATGTGCATTATTCACCCAGAAGATGTAACTCTTTACGAAGAGGCTGCAAAAGGTTTAGATTTGCTTAATCCAATTTTTGGCGGCGATACCCGTCAATCGTCAATTCGTCTTGGCCTTGAAGCTTTACGAGACTATAATCCAAACAAAGTTTTAATTCACGATGGCGTGCGTCCATTCGTTTCAAAGCGCATAATTAATGGCATTTTAGAAAAACTAGAAACTCATCCCGCCGTAATTCCAGCCGTTCAAGTTGAAGATACTTTAAAGAAATATTCTGACGGCAAAATTGAATGGACTTTGGAACGCGAGAACCTTTGGCGAGCGCAAACTCCGCAAGGTTTTCTTTACGAAGATATATTAAATTCACATGTCGCTTTTAAAGATCTAAATTTTACCGATGACGCCGCTCTAAATGAATATGCTGGCATTCCCGTAGCGATAGTTCCGGGATCGCAAAATAATTTTAAAATCACCACCGAAGAAGATTACGATCGCGCTCAAAGGTTTGCCGCGGTTTTTATCGATAAAGCAAAAGAAGAAATCCGAATTGGTAACGGCTTTGATGTTCACGCTTTCCGCGAAAAGCAAAAAGACGAGGATAATTTTATCAAAATTGGCGGGATTTCGATTGAATTTGATAAAAAAATTGACGCCCATTCTGATGGCGATGTGGCAATACATGCAGCAATGGATGCGATTCTTGGAGCAATCGGCGCCGGAGATATTGGTGAACATTTTCCACCCTCTGACTTAAAATGGAAAAATGCCGATTCGCGCCAAATGCTTAAAATTGTACAAGAATTATTAAATCAAAAAAGCGCCAAATTGTTAAATCTTGATCTAACAATTATTTGCGAAAAGCCAAAAATCTTAAAATTCAAAACCCAAATAAAAGAAGAATTGGCGAAAATTTTATTGGTTGAAAAAAGCAGAATTAATATCAAAGCCACCACAACTGAAAAGCTTGGATTTTTAGGACGCGAAGAAGGAATTGCAGCACAAGCCAGCGCTTCAGTTTCAATGATTTTTATGTCAGAATCTTGACAAAATCTACTCAGAATCGCCAAACCAAACTCAAATAAAGCTTATTTAACCACTTCCGACCAAGATTTTTCTTGCATCAAATCCATTCTCTTTTCAGCCAAAATTTTTATTTCTTGCATTTTCTGCTCATTGGCATCCTGAGGAACCTCCAACAATTCATCATCGAAATAAAAACATATTCTCGAGAAAGGCAGCGGAATCTTAAACTTATCCCAAGTTTTTAACTCAACAAAACGCGAAAAAGAACAAGATGCTGGCAAAATTTTTGCCCCAGAGATGCGCGCTATATTGACGATTTCACCATTAATTTTTTGATTTGGTCCACGCGGACCATCAGGAGTTATGCCAAAAGCATAGCCTTTTTTTAAGCCAGAAAAAATTTGCTTCAAACTCGAGATTGTAATTCCGCGATCACGATGTTTTTTGTTTTGGGTTGAGCCTAAAATTGAAATTAACCCAAATTTTTCAATTATTCGCCCAACAAACTTGCCGTCGCCATGCTTTGAAGCAAGGGTCATAAAATTATAATTTGGGTGTAATTTTTTTGGCTTTAGCGTGATGAAAGGAAACATCATTAAACGATTATGCCAAACCGAGATAATCAAAGGCTTTTTATTGCGCGCCGCCTCAAAAATTTGGTAATAATTCACAAATTTTATGCGACTAGTTAAAAAAACTAGCCACATATAAAATTGCAAAATCGCACAAAAAAAACTTGCGACCTGATTGCTGTAAATAAAAGACCTAAGACCAGTTTTAGACTTTGCTACAAAATTAACTAAATTAAATTTTCGGCCAATTTTTTTCTGCCAGAACATCATTGATTTAAATTTTTTGACCAGTCGAAGCCCAATCTTTAACAAAAGTTTCCAAGCCTTTTTCGGTTAAAGGATGAGAAACTAACTGTTTCAAAACTTTGGCCGGAATTGTTGCAACATGAGCTCCAATTTTTGCTGATTGAGTGATATGAATTGGATTTCTAATTGAGGCAACCAAAACCTCGGTTTTAAATTCAGGATAATTAGAAAAAATAGCGCAAATTTCTTCAATTAAGGCCAAACCATCTTGCCCAATATCGTCAAGCCGACCAACAAAAGGCGATACAAAAGTTGCTCCAGCTTTTGCCGCCAAAATTGCCTGAGCGGCTGAAAAACATAGCGTTACATTAGTTTGAATTCCTTTTTTAGAAAAATATTTACAAGCCTTAAGGCCGTCCAAGGTTAATGGCAATTTGATACAAACATTTTTAGCAATTTTTGCCAAAATTTCACCCTCACGCACCATATTTTCATAATCAGTTGCGGCAACTTCAGCACTAACAGGACCAGAAACCAAAGCACAAATTTCCGCAACAACTTCTTTGAAATCTCGACCAGATTTTGCAATCAAACTTGGATTTGTAGTTACGCCATCAAGCAATCCATAAGCGGCAATTTCTTGAATTTCAGTAATTTCGGCTGAGTCGATAAAGAATTTCATAAAGTTTTTGTTTGAAATTTTAAGGGAGGGGTAATGTTAAAAAACTAATCTTTGGGAATCTCTTAATCAACAATTCAATGCCAAAAATTTTTGCTGAAATCTTGCTGCCTCTAGCGCTTGATAGCCTTTTCACTTATATTGCCAATGAATCAATTTCAAAGGGCGATTTAGTGCGCGTTGAATTTGGTAAAAAAGAAATTTGGGGAGTAGTTTGGAATTTAAAAAATGATGCTCCAGCTGAAATTGCGATTAATAAAATTAAGCCAATTTTAGAGAAAAATTTATATCTAAAATTTAGCGAAAATCACCTAAAATTCATCGATGCCATTTCGGCTTACAACCTTGCAAATAAAGGTTTGGTGCTTCGATCTTTTTTAGGATCTTTAAATTCAGATAAAAGCAAAAAAGAACCAAATCCTTTATCGCAACAAATTATAGCCAATAAATTTTCGCTTAAAAAATTATCAACAAAACAAGAAGAGATTTTTTCGCAATTAAAAGAAAAGAAATCAGGAATATCGCTACTTGATGGCGTTACCGGATCAGGAAAAACAGAAATTTATTTTGCGCTAATTGCTGAAATTTTAAGTAAAAATTCATTCATTTCAAATGCCGAACCAAAGCAACAAATTTTAATTTTGCTGCCCGAAATCGCTCTAACTTCACAATTATTATTGCGCTTTGAGCAGCAATTTGGCTTCAAGCCAGCGCTTTGGCACTCAAAAATTTCAACCAAAAATAAGCGAGAAATTTTTTATGGAATTGCCGACGGATCAACCGAATTAATCATCGGCGCTCGCTCTTCTCTTCTTCTTCCGTTCAAGAATTTAAAATTAATTATCATTGACGAAGAGCACGACTCTTCATTTAAACAAGAGGATTTATTTAATTTTCATGCTCGCGATATGGCAATTTTTCGGGCCGAAATCGAAAAATTCCCAATCATTTTATGTTCAGCAACTCCTTCGCTTGAAAGCTATGTAAATGCAATTTCTGGAAAATTTTCTCACTTTATTTTGGAGCAAAAATTCGGTCAGAAAAATCACATTCATTTAATTGATTTGCGCCAAGAAAAAATCGAAAAAAATGAGTTTTTGTCAAAAAAATTACGCGACGAATTAGCGCAAAATTTAATAAATAAAAAGCAATCTTTGCTATTTTTAAATCGCCGCGGATACGCACCTGTAAGCCTGTGCAAATCTTGCGGTAAAAAAATCCAATGTCTTGATTGTGACTTCAATTTAGTTCTTCACAAAGCTAAAAATTTACTAATTTGCCATCACTGCGGACATCATGAAAAACCAACGCAAATCTGCACATCTTGCGGCGCAAAAGACAGTTTAATTGCCCTTGGAATAGGAGTTGAAAAGCTTGAGGAGGAAGTTAGGCAAATTCTTCCTGAGGCCAGAATTGCTTTAGTTACAAGCGATAATATTGGAAATTTTGCCGAAATGGACGAGTTGGTAAAGAAAATTCTTAATCACGAAATCGACATTATTATCGGCACCCAAATGATCGCGAAAGGTCATGATTTTCCAGACTTAACCTTGGTTGGTATTGTTGATGCTGATGGCATGCTTTATTCCTCAGAAATTCGCGCTCTAGAAAAAACCTTCCAAATTTTAACACAAGTAACGGGGCGAGCTGGCAGAAATAAAGACGAGGGACGAGTTTTAATTCAAACTTTCAATCCACAAAATTTCGTTTTTGACAAAGTGCAAAAAAACGACAAAAAATCATTTTACAATTTTGAAATTTCTAACCGACGAAACTTAGAACTGCCGCCTTTTGCAAGAATGATACGGTTAGAAATAAGCTCTTTCAAAGAAATTGAAGCAAAAAATTTTGCTAAAAAATTAATAAGTAATTTTCCTACAAGTGAAAAAATTGAGCTTCTTGGGCCAGCTCCAGCAGCAATTCAAAGACTAAAAAACCGCCATCACTTTTTGATAAATTTAAAATCTGAGAAAAAAATCAATTTACAAAAACTGGTTTTGGCGGTGATAAAATCAGAAAAAATTCCCAATTCCGTAAGAATTAGAATTGACGTCGATCCAGTCTAATTAGCTATGGCCGCACGATTCAGAACAAACTTACAAGTCGCCCTTAGCAATTACTTACAAAACAATATCAAGGCCAATATCAACGGCGCGAACCGAATGAGTTAGCGAACCAATCGACACAAAATCAATATCTAAATCGCGAAATTTTTTAATATTTTTTAGATTAACTCCGCCAGAAATTTCGATCAAAATCTTCTTTTTATGAGAACGAATTAACGCCGAAGCTTTTTTAATTTGAGCCACCCCCATATTATCAAGCATAATAATATCTGGACCCGCTTTAACGGCCTGCGCAACTTGTTTTAAATTATCACACTCAATTTCAACTTTAAGACCGTCAGAATTTTTACGCGCCGCCAAAATAGCCTTTTCAACCCCGCCAGAAGCCGCGATATGATTGTCTTTTATCAAAATCATGTCCGACAAATTAAAACGATGATTGTCAGCGCCGCCACAAGTTACGGCATATTTTTGCAAAATTCTTAAACCGGCGATGGTTTTTCTGGTGTCGAGAATTTTAATTTTCGAATTTTTCAAAGAGTCCGCATATTTAGCAGCGACCGTTGCAATGCCACTTAAATGCTGCAACAAATTTAAAATCACCCGCTCGGAAGCTAAAATCAGCTTAGCATTACCACTTCCTTCAACAATTATTGAACCAGCCTTAAGCCTGCTTCCATCGGCAAAATTAATCTTATAAGAAACTTCTTTTTCTCGAAATTTATCAAAAGCTTTAAGCTGAAGAAAAACTTCAGAAATTACATCTTTTCCACAAAACAAAATCTCTTCACGATTACTAATCACAAAACGCGCCGACTCAAGCCCCGACAAAGTAAAATCAGAAGTGACATCTTGAAGGGCAAAATCTTCCTCAAGGGCTATTTTTACTATTTCGGCAATTTTTGATTTTATTTCTGCGCGCATTTTCTTGGATCAAATTTTTGCTCTTGCAATCTCGCCAAACGATTCCTGATAAAATAACGCATAAAATTCATTTCTTCTGCACTTATTTGACGAACGCCACTTTCACTTTCTTGAATTAAATTTTGGATTACAGAAAAAGACAAGCAAGCCTCGCCGCTTTCTTCATGCAAGAATGCCGGCATTTGCTTTGTCCAAATGGGTGCATTTTTAGCATTATTTTTGCTTAATTTATAGGCCAATTCTAAAGCCTTCTCGTTGTCGCGAAGATTTTTTTTAACTAAAAAAATTGCCTGATACATCCACCACCACTTTTCATCAATATTGCGCGAAGCATGCTCATCAAGATAATTGACAATATATCTGCTATTTTTTTCGCTCTTAGTTTGAGAATAATAATAGCTAGCCAAAGATGGCACGAGATTTGATTGATAATTAAGGGAATCAAGAGACTTCATCCACAAATAGATGCGGGAATAATCATATTTTTCAAACGGAACAAAGCCGGCAAAAACATCTCCCGAATTCTGGAATCTTGTAGCTAAAACACGAAATAAAAATTCACCATCCCCAAGAGAAAAGGATTTTATCATCGCCTCGGTTGGAGCGGCGGGAATCGGCTCAAAAGGAGCTTTGGTTTTTTCGGTACATTTCCAAAAAAATATTTGCCCCAAAAAGACAAGAAGAAATAACCAAAAGTAAATTTTGTGAGAATAAAGATGATAAAAAAACCTTGGCGACATCACTAAAATTGCTTCTTTTTAAAGTCATGAAAAGCCATAAAAATCATCAATGGAATGTAAATCACAGACTGCAGAAGAATGATTTTAAAATTCGTGAAATCGCTAATTCCATAACTCAGCCACGAACTTTGAGCAAAAAAATCTAAGCGCGGAAACAAAGAGGACAAAATTTTTAAACCAGAAGCAAAAATATTACTTTTGGCCTCAGCAATATTTTCTGGCAAATTTATCGCCATCACAAAAACCCCCATCAGCCGCGAAATTATATAAAAACCAAAAGATGACATTATTGCCAAAAACGAATTCTTCAAAATAAGAGAAGAAAGCATGCTGAAAGAAATAAGAATAAAAATTTCCAGCAAAATGGTTAAAGACCAAGCAGCCAAACCAACAAAATCAGGCTTCAAAACAAAAAACATCGCCAAAATTAATAACAAAAAAATTAGCAAAGCGGCAATAAAAAATCCGCCCAAATATCCCAAAATAAACTGCTGCCTTGAAATTGCTTTTGAAATAACAAACTCAACTTCTTTGTTTTCAAAAGCGCGTGCGATATTTAGGCAAACAAACAAAACCATACCAATTGCCAAAATTGCACGCGAAGAGCCGGCGACATAAGCCGATATAGTTTGCTGCTGCTCAACCAAAGAAGTTGAGCCGAGAAATATTGAGAAAGAAAAGGAGGAGATCAGCGTAACAAATAGACCTATATAAAGACGGTTTCGAACAGCCGAAAGCAGAACATATCTTAAAATTGACAACATATTGAGTGGGATTTTCTCTTTTCTAAAAATGAACAAACCGCCCCAAAAAGAACAAGAGCTAAACAAAAATTACTACTCAAAATATCTTCTGCGATTTGAGTCAAATTTTCTTTGCAAATCACGATCAACTTTCGAAGCGCCAAAGCCTTTTTTAACTATTGTGGCTTTTATAAATATTACAGTTTCCGTGATATTTGATTCCTTTTCAGAGGCCTTGAAAAACCATCCCAAAATCGGAACTTTGGATAAAAAAGGAACGCCTTTATCAGTATTTTGGCTACTATCCCTCATCAAACCGCCAATAACCAAAACCTCCCCACTTCTAACCTTGGCTATTGTTTCGAGAGTTCTTGAATTTACTTGCGGAACTGAGTTTGTCAGAAGATTTTTTTTACCGTCTGTGTCTGTATAAACTGGACTAGCCGGATCGGTAACGGAAGTTCCTTCAACAGAAAGCTTTGGCGTTATTTTCATTACAATCTCTCCAGATCTTGGATTGATCGAAGGAGTTATTTCGAGCTGAGTACCGATGTCCAGCTCTTGCTTGGTAGAAGTTACAGTTGAAGTTGTTAGAGGAGTTGAGCCAGAGGTTGTAGTAACATTTTGATTTGCATCAATTTTAAAATAAACTTTGGTGTCTGAGAAATTTAAAGAAGCTTTTTGATTATTTATGGCGTGCAACCTAGGACTAGCTATCGTTCTAGTTGTTCCAAACGTTTCCAGCGCCCCAGCCGTAACTGAAAGACTATCGCCAAAAAGACCCAAACCTATTGTTGAGGTTGTAATGCCCCCAGTTGCAGCAACCGTACTGCCCGCAGACAAGTTTTCTGCGACCCTGCTCCACTGAACGCCGGCCTTAAAACTTTCACTTAGCTTAACTTCAACAATTTTTGCTTCGATAATAACTTGCGCAGAAGCAGATTCCTCAACATCTTCGAGATATTTTTTAATCATTTTTTGCTCTTTTTCAGTTGCAAAAACTGAAATTAAGCCAGCCGATTTATTTGAAGAAAAAGTTGATTGAGGAGAACTAGCGCCTGAAGCTTCCGAAGAAGACTTGGAACTTTCAAAAGAGGCCAGAATTGCATCAATATTAGACTCAACATCGCTCCACAAATCACCATCAATTAGATAATCAACAAAATAATTTTTCATGTAAGGAGTGTCTCTTTCAAAATGCAAAACTCCATTCTCATAAGAATATCTAAGATTTCCAACCGTACAAATTCTATCTATAACTTCTTTAAGTGGACGATTCTTGGCATTTATTATAGCCCCTCCAGAAATAAGCGGATCTAGGTCAACATCAATTTCAGCAACCCTACCAAACTCTATCAAAACATCTTTCAGCGGAACTTCTTCAGTCACCGAAAATGAAATTATTTTTCCACTTCCTATTGCTGGCGGCGGCGGAGAAGCGATTAATTTTAAAGTTTTCGGAAGGACTGGTTTTTTTTCCTCAACTTCAGCTTTCGCGGCATTTTTTTCATCCGCCGAAGATTTTTCAGGTATCTTAATTATTGAATCGCGAATATCTGATCTTGAAAGTCCGTTTTGAAAATCAAACGGATCAAGCTTCCCATGAACGCAAGAAAATTGCGCAAAAACCAAGGAAATTATCGCAATATTTTTTGTTAAAAGATTAAGTTTTGACACTGATTTTTTAAAAATGGGGAGGGAGATTCAGAAACTGATTTGAGTCCAACGAAAATTCTCAAGGATTTTTATTTGTGAAGTTTTTTTAATCAATTTTTTGTTTTAATTATTTTGATGAGCGATTTCGATCAAATCTAAATCGCCAAAAAAATTAAAATTTTCTGAATTATACAAAAATTAAGCCTCAAAATTTTAAGCGAAATTGACAAAATTATTGATTCCGATTTTCACTAAAATTCTCCGCTTTTTTTATTTCTTTTGTCATAAACGGAATTTGTGAGAGCGTAAATATTAACGAAATTGGCATCATGCCAAAAACTTTAAACTTAACCCAAAAATCCGTAGGAAAGTTACGCCAAACCAACTCATTTAAAGCGGCAAGAAAAACAAAAAATATCGCCCATCGCAAAGAAAGATTTATCCAAGCTTGAGGCGACATTTTAAGATGCTCGCCAACAACATAATGCATCAAAGGCTTTTTTGAAAAATAGCCATAAAACAAAATTAGCGCAAAAATAAGATTTACCGCCGTAGGCTTTATTTTAATAAAAATTTCATCCTGAAAAAAAATAGTTAGAGACCCAAAAATAGCCAAAAGCCCCGCTGAAAAAATGGCAATTTTTGAAACCTCTTTTGTTAAAAAGTAAGAAAAAATAACCGCAATTAATGCAGCAATAACCATATAAATTGTGGCGTCAATCAAGGGATTCTGGGCGGCAGAAAATTTGTAAACACAAAAGAAAATTATTAACGGCAAATAATCGCAACAAAACTTGGTCAACGCCTCGTATGATTTTTTCATTTTAACATTCGCTTTGTTTTTCGGATTTTGTAACCGAAATCAGGTTAATTTGTATTTTAATGGGCGACTTAACTCGATCCATAATCGCTTTAATTCTTTTATCCGAAATTTTCGCCCCCTGTTCAATATAAACCTCTCTTGAAGACCCATCTCTCATCAAGGAAACATTCTTCAAAACCAGATCGTCGCCAATTTTGCCAATCTTTACCGACAAAACTTGAGATGAATTGATGATTTTTAAATTATGATCAAAAATTGCATAAATAAACTTCACCTCATCGCCACAAGAGACTGACGCGCCAGAAGCGCTTATCAAAATATCTCGGATTCGAATATTTTTATCGCCACTTTCAACTTCATTAATTTTTGAAACTTGCTCATTATCAACTTGGTCAATTTGCTTTTGATCGCCATTTTCAAATTTTTCATCGCTCACTAAATGCTCGCTAGAATTAGAAGAACTTTCGGACCTTGCTGCCTTGATATTTGCTGCGATAATTTTCGCCTTTTCGCTCATAATCTGCTTATTCTTTTTAATATTTTCTGAAGAAAAGCGATTCGCCAAAGACTCAGGATTGTCTTTTTGTGAAAAAAGCGCAAAGTAAAGAATCGTAATTGCTCCCAAAATACGAAAAAGACGACTTTTAAGAATTTCATGAATCATAACAACTTCAAAATATTTTCTTTTGCAATGGCTCCTTCGCGCAAAATTTTAACTTTAGAGCCATCAATTTTTACAACCGTAGAAACTGAATTCTCGGCATCTCCGCCATCAATTACCAACAAAGATTCCGTAGTTTGTGCCGCAAAATAATTCAAAACTTCTGAACAATTT
>JACCEB011196100.1_pt1 | contig 26560 bp, 19 predicted proteins | sample 7454761 | NCBI WGS metagenome assembly JACCEB01 (sample SAMN15323454, study PRJNA562643) | freshwater metagenome | isolation source: river surface water | place: USA:Blue River Watershed | collected 2017-08-18
ATGATATCAGTTCCTCCTATAATCATTCCCGAGGTTCTAAGAATTCCATTATTGCAAGTATAGATATTAGAAGTTGCTATGATATCAGTTCCTGAGATAATCGCTCCCGAGGTTCTAAGAATTCCATTATTGCAAGTGTAGATATTAGAAGTTGCTGTGATATCAGTTCCTGCTATAATCATTCCTGAGGTTCTTAGAATTCCATTATTGCAAGTGTAGATATTAGAAGTTGCAGTGATATCAGTTCCTGAGATGATAGCACCCGAGGTTCTAAGGAAACCATTGTTACAAGTATAGATATTAGAAGTAGCAGTGATATTAGTTCCCGAGATGATAGCACCTGAGGTTTTAAGAATACTATTATTACAAGTATAGATATTCGAAGTAGAAATGATATTATTATAAGCTATTAAATCAGCACCTGCAATTATATTACCATAAGTAGAATAAATATTAAGATTTGTAAAAAGATTACTATACACATATAAATTTGAATTTGCATAAATATTAGAAGATGCGATAATATTTGAAGATGCATATATATTTGAAGCACTATATATATTTCCTGAGGTCGTATAAATATTATTTTTGGAATAGATATTCGAACCACTATATATATTTCCAAATGTCGTGTAAATATTAGAATTTACATATAAGTAATTATTGATATGGAAAGAATTTGAGGCATTAGACCAAATTAAATTAGTAGTATAATGAAGATTATTATTGGAAGTATAAACGATTGAACCATTATTTAAATTATTGGAATATGATGTAATTATATTTGAAAATTGCAAATTAGTTATATTTGAACCATCGCCATAAAAATAAGAAGCTATAAGATTTGAATTAAAATAAGTATTTACATTTATATTTAAAATTGAATTTGAATTATTAAAATCAATAGCTATTCTTTCTTTTTGTGTAGTAATACTATTATTAATGATTTGTATTTGGTCTATTGAATTCGTATCTTGTAATTTTTTAATATAACTAATAGCATAACTATAACCATTATAATCAAGAGATATAGAATAATTATTAATGGAAGAAATTAAATGAATATCTTTTATGAATTCTTCTTCTTTCCAAATATTAGTTGTAAGGTTATATTTATAAATAAAAATTCTTTTTGAATTAAAAATAATAAAAACATTTCCTGATTTACTCAACTTTCCTTTATATTCATCATTACCAATATCATTTTGTTTATAAAAATAAAAAGAAGGTTTTACGTCAATATAATTAACATTCGTATTAAAAGTTTTAAAATTATAATAATCTAATTCATAAATATCATATATGAAATGATATCCCGATTTCGTATTTATAAATATTCTTGTACCATCTGCACTTACACTTACTGATATAACTTCGTTGTTAATTATAGATGTACTTGTATCAAACTTCAACAAATAAGTTTTATTATTGTGAATGATATAAACATTAAAATAACCAAAATTAGCAATTAAAGGAATTGTACCTGAAAAATCATAAGTAAAATTAACTACAATTGTTGAACCATCATCGCTACTGTCAATTACAGTTATGTTATTATTAAAAGAACTATGAAAACTTGATGCGTAACTGGTATAATCCAACAATAAAACTGTATTTTTACTTATATTTTTCGTATATAACTTATTGTTATCATTTACAATAGTAGAAATAATAACATTACCATCACCAGAACAACAAATATTTTTACCAATAAAATAATAATCATTTGTATTTGGATTTATAAGAAGTGTTTCTAAACTTCCTCTTATAAGTTGATTATTATTAAAATAATATCTATAAATACCTCCTGTTTGTATTACATTTGTATTTGTTACTATTTTTTGTTTATAAGAACCTATGTAAATAACTGAACCTTGTTTAGATATACATATGCTTTCTCCAAATGAGGTGTTACCATTGGGAATATCATTTATGTTATAAGTATTCCATTTGTTATTAAAATATTTGTAAATTTCTACATTACTGTTATTATTGTTATTGTCTGAAATTTCATTATTATAAAAAGAACTAACAATTGTTAAACCATCTTCACTTATTTTTATCGGATTATAATAAGAACTATTTAAAGAACTATTAATAATATTACAAGTGAATGTATTTAAAGATTGAATTTTATAATCAGGGATGATATCAGTAATTCTAAATGTACTATCATATAAATGAAAATTAGTTTCAGGATTTTTTATATTTATGCCAAACTTTCCTTTATAATAAATACTTTTGGGTTCATTTATTTCTATGGGTTTATATTCACTTGAAATAATTTTACCATTTAAATAAATATCATTATTAACTGTTAAAGAACCATTCACATGTAATTTAGTTAAAGGATTTAAAATACCTATTCCAACATTACCATTCGGATAATAAATATCAGTATTGTTTTTTTCCCAAAAGTTATTCGTTGATGATGTTGAAATAGAACTACCTATACCACCACTAAACAAAACGCCGTTATTATAAATATTTCCATTGATAACATTTATATTACCTGAAACTACCAATGAATAATTAGCATCATAAGTACTTATATTTGAACCAATAGCAACATAATTATCAACTAAAAGACTATTTCTGGGAGGTTGTTTAATGAAATTATTACCACCAATGACTATACTTCCTCGGCTTTTAATAGAAACTCCATAAAACTCATCTGTTAATTTCACAATAGTAGGGATTAAATTAACAAGGGTATAAATATCACCAAAATAGGAAAGCAAATATACAGTTGTATTATTACAAGTAATATTTATAATTTTAGGAATATTGGGAATTTCATAAATAGAACTTTGTTGATAATTGGAATTTATAGTTCCAAAAATAAAAACCTTTCCATTTTCATCTAAAACAATTGAACTATTTCCATATGCTTTTATTTTTGTAATCTTATAAGAATTTAAAAGAGAAATCCTTTCAGGTTTAATTAAAGAAGTTTCAGTTGTCGTATAACCTTTCTTTAAACTTATGTTATTATAATTAGAATCAAATTACCATACGCCATTAGTAGTTAAAACTAATGTATGATTATTACCAGAAGAAAAATCAAGAATGGTATAAGATGAAATAGGAATGGGGAATTCTATTATTTGAAAAACACCACCTGAATAAAAATATAAAACATTAGAAGATGATAAAACTACGAAGGTATCTTCTGGTGTTTTATATGTGTCAATTTTAATATAATTCCTATTTACATCAGTAGCATCAGTAATAGCTGTACTGGTATTATTAGTTTTGTTAAATTTAAAAATTTTATAATTATTATTAATGTAAAAAATAACATTTGGAGAAGTAGTTAAAGCGAAATCAGTAAAAGAAATAGAAGTTAAAAAACTTGTATCTGTATTTATACCTGTTGTACCTATTGTTTTATTATGATAAGCATAAATCTCATATTTAGATTTAAACAAATCAAAATTAAAATTTGCTGTATTTAAAATTAAGTTCTTATATAATTTTCTATTGGTAGTAATAAAATAAAAATCATTGTCATTTATATAAATATCTTGAACGATATTCTCGGTATCGTTATATAATTTTATTTTACCTTTGATATCAAAAACACTTTCTTTGAAGGGGTTTGAAGTTAAAGAATCATAATTTAATAAGGTCAAATTAGATACGATTAGATTAGTAGGGTCTTTTTGATTTGTTTGATATAAGTAATTGTCAATTCTTGTTTTAAGTTCTGATAAATTTGAAAGAGAAGTTCCAATGGAGATGTTACTTAAAATTAAATCAGTATTATTATTGATTTCTATACGATTATTGCTATTAGTATAAATCTTATTTATATATAAGTCATTTGTTATTAAAGAATTTGTTTTTGTAATACCAAAAACTTGAAGTTTAATATTTGGATTAATAATTGTTCTATCTTGACTACCATCATCATTAATAATAACAACTCCTTTTTCTGTATAAATATCTATGACATGTTTATCATTACTGGTAACAACAAAAGCTGGCATTCCAGTATTATTATCATCTTTGTTAATATGACAATAATAAGCAGGAATTGTTCCTATTCCTAATCTTCCTTGGTCAATAAAAAAATCACCATCTTTCAAATGCATTTTTGTTAAAGGTCGAGTAGTACCAATTCCATTAAGGATATTACAATTAATAATATAATTAGAACTAATAGCAGGAATATAAGTAATAGGAATTTTATTTGTTTTGTCTAGAATAACAACATTTGAGGCGTATTCTTTTGCAGTCATTTTTCCATTCACATAAAGGTCGCCATGAATGATATTAGAATTTGCTGTTATTTGTAAAGCATTATTACTGTATGTAATTCCATAATTAATATTATTTAAAAAAAGATATGATGATGATATTATATTGGTAAAAGAAGTAGTAGAACTCTGAGAAATACTCAAAAGTTTATTGTTATTAAAATCATTAATATTCATATCTATTTTTTAATTATAATTAAAATTTGTTCTAATTCATTCTTATTTTTTTTAAGTCTATTCCATTCCGCAATAGTTTCATTTTGAATTTCCTTCGGTTTTTTATTTAATTTTTTTTCAATGTTTTCTTCTTTTAATTTCTTTGAATAATAAGAATGAAATAAGTTATAATCGGTTTGTTTTGTTTTTTTTTGTTCTTTTTGTTCCTTTTCTTCTTTTATTTCTGGTTCAGAAGAAACAGGAGTAGTTTCTTGTAATGGAGAAGGTTGTTGTTGTGGAGGTGGTTCAGTTGTATTATTATTATCGGTAATTAAAGGTTCTTCATGTGTGATATTAACTGACGGCATACCGCTTTTACGAAACCATACTTTTTTTCCATTTTTAATTTGAACTACCCAAATTTGATTATCTGCACCTTGTTTTTCAAATCCTAATTCATAAGGAACTGCTGAAAAACCCATACCCTTAGGTGATGCTTCTTTACCAGTATAAGTTTCAGTAGCAATATTAGAACATTGATAATTGTTATTTCTCTTCATATTTACTAAGGTTTTAAATAAAAACTAAATCATTTTTTATTTAAATTTCAAAAAAATGATTTATTGTTTTTCATAAAAAAATAATGTCCTATTTTCATATTCAATTAGATATGAAATTTGATGAGTTAATTAAAAAGAAAAAAATGGATATAAATGAATTAATTGAATTAAAAAATTTCATATTTGAGATATATGAAATTGAAAATAATCCTGAATATAAATCAATTAAAAAATCTTTACATTTAATTGATTTCAAAATTTAATATTCTTCATCAAAATCTGCTCCTCCACCTAAACTTTCGATATCATCCTCATTTTCATCCTCGTATAATTCTTCTTCCTCTTCCTCCTCTTCTTCTTCGTCTTCTTCTTTTTTTTCTTCTTGTTCTTCCTGTTCTTCTTTTTCTTCTTCTTGTTCTTCGTTATCTTCAATAAAACTTACTACTTCGTCTTCGTCTTCTTTGACAGCCATAACTTCTTCATTTTCGTCATCTTCAATAATAGCATTTTTAATGTTTTCTTCCTTATTTTTAATTGCTCTTCCAATTATAGAAATATATTTGTCAAATAATTGATATTTCTTACCACAGACCTCAATTTTAATTTCTTGACCAATAGCAATGGTATCTAAGTTAATTTCTGATTGAATACCAGCAGAAATCTTAGGTATAATTATTTGTAAAATAGGGATATTATCATAATATCCTTCTGCTAATAATCCTAATGAATTCTTTGCTTTTACTTTACATTTAATAACGGAACCTTGAATAGGATTGCAGATTTCGGCAATACAGGTAGTATCATAAACAACATTACCATTAAAGTGTTGATTTTTAATAATACCAATAGACCTTTTAATAATTTTAATTGAATCATTCTTGATATAACCATATTTAGAACATACATTTTCGTATAAAACTTTAAGTTTTTTGAGAATGATATCATCGAGATTTTCTTGATTTAATTCATTTGGTTTTAAATTCACAGAACTTCTAAATTTAATTGGAATAAATAAATCACTTGACATTTCTAATTTAAATATTTATAATTATAATTATCATTTTTTTTTATAATTAAAAAATGATATATTTATAGGTATAAATAAAAAAAATAAAATGGAATTGTCAAAGGATGAATTTATTTTTGACGTGTTGGAAAACATAAAAACATATTTATCTACTGATAATAATTTTATTTCTATTAGTTTTATTAATAACGGTGAATTTACTGATACCGAATTTAATAATTTCATACATTCATTTCGTTTCAATAAAAACAAAGAAATAATTAAAGATGAATATTTAAATACTACTTTCGGCGATTATTCATTTATCATTCAAAAAATCAAGAATATTATTCTTTATTGCAATTCAAATTCTATCAAAAACACTAATGCCATCTGGACTAAAACTGATTTAATCAAAAATGATAAAATCTATGACCTATTTGATATCAATTTAAATTTTAATATCAATAACATTACTCCTGTTGAAAATCCTCCTTTAAATTGGGAAGATGAACAAAAGAAATTTACATTTGTTAAAGAATTCTCTTATGAATTAGAACCATTCATATTTGCAGTCGCAAAGATTATTAAAACTTCTAATAAGACTTTTAAAGAACTTAAAAAATCTCAGGTTCTTTCATCTCAAACCCAAAAATACGAATTTGAACTTCAAATCGACATAAGTAAAATCAAATCTTTAAATACAAATGATATTCTTGATTATATTATTATGATTATGAAATCTTTATTTGTAAGTAATATCATTTTAACAAAAAAACAACAAAATCTTATTTTAAATGATTATACTATTCTTGTTAAAAAAGACATGAGTCTTCCTCCTTATTTCACTGATGTTCCTTTATTAACACCAAAACCTGTAACTCTCGAACAAGTTAATTTAGTTAATCCTGATGATTATGGTGCAGTGAGTATTTTAAGACATTATACCGTAACTGAAAAAGCAGACGGAGAAAGAATTTTAATGTATGTCAATGGTATCGGGAATGTTTATCTTATTAATAGTTCTTTACAAGTAGAGGACACGGGAATAAAAGCAAAAAAAGAAGCTTTCAATTCTCTTTTAGATGGGGAATATGTGAGTTGTAATAAGAGAATTGATGGAATTAGAAAGAATATTTATGCAGCATTTGACATTTATTACTTTAATGGCGTTTGTCTTACTTCATTGCCTTTGATAGATGAAAAGGAAAAATCAAGATATGTTGAATTAAATTCTATAATGAAATTTCTTGATACAAAAGAAAGTGAATTTGAAGTATTTGTAAAAACTCACAGATATTCAGAAAATATTCTTAATGATTGTAAAGAAATTCTCGCGAATTATAGTAATTATCCTTATGAAATTGATGGTCTTATATTTACACCTGCGAAGTTATCTGTTTATGGTGCCTATCCTTCTATTCCTGTTCCTATTACAAATAGCTTAGGCTGGGATCGTCTGTTCAAATGGAAACCACCTGAGCAAAATTCAATTGATTTCCTTGTGAGAGATATCGGCGAAATTAAAAAAGAAGGAGTTAGATATAGAAAGTTTGGGTTATATGTAGGAACAAATCCTGCTATCAATGAAAGTATTTCGATTGATGAAGGTTTGCGTTTGAGATATGACCGTGAATATAGCAAAAAGAAGTATTTAGACAGCAAACAGAAAGGAAATTTTATTCCAGTATTATTCAAACCAATCATTTATAACAAACCTGATGTTGAATTTGCTTTCATCAAAGTGAATATTAATGGTGAAATCAGAGCCGAAAATAATGATATGATTAGAGATAATACCATTGTTGAATTTAGATATGACATAAACGAGAACTTATGGATACCTATTCGTGCTCGTCTTGATAAGACTTGTATTTATAGCAAAGGTTGTTTTAATAAGACAGCAAATGCTCTTACAACAGCTATGAACGTATGGCATTCTATTCATAACCCCGTTTCAAAAGAAATGATAACAGGAATGGCGCCTTTAATAAACAAGGATATACCAGAAGATATACAAAGCAAAAACCTTGAAGCAGATGAAATCTATTATTCACGTGCTATTCCTCGTAGAAGTTTAATTTCCTATAACATGCTTACCTTTCATAACATTGGTATAAATGAAATGTTATATAAAAAACCTTCAAAGAAATATTCGTTATTGGATTTGGCTTGTGGTCAATCTGGTGATATGACACGTTGGATTAGTGCTGGTTATAAATTCGTCCTTGGCATCGATTTAGTCAAAGAGAATATATATAAGGGTAACGAAGGTGCATATGCGCGTTTATTAAAGGAATATGGGAAGTTCAATAAGAATAGGGGAAGGGAGACATCTAATTTCTTAAATGCGGTTTTTGCGGCGGGAGATTGTGCTATGGATATTAGAAGTGGAAATGCTGGCGTAGATGAGGAAAGCAAAGAAATTCTTAAATTAGTCATGTCTTTAAATCCAAGAATAACAAAGCCTTATTATAAGTACATAGCAGGAAAGGGTGCGAATAAGTTTGATGTCGTCACATGTATGTTTGCTATTCATTATTTCTTTGAAAATCAGAAGAAGTTAGAAGGGTTTTTAAGTAACGTCAGTAGTAATCTTAAAAAGGATGGAGTATTTATATGTACATTTATGGATGGTGAGAGTGTAGAAAGAGAATTAGAAGCAAGTATGGATAAAAAGAAGGTAGAAGGAAGAAAGGTTTTAAATGGCGTTAATATTCTTGTATGGGCTATCATTAAGAGATTTACAGAAGCAGAAGGTAATTATAATAAAAAGGTAGATATCTTTATTGAAAATACGCAAAGAATTATACCTGAATATTTAGTAAATTTCAATTTCCTAATAGAAAAAACAAAAGAATTTGATTTAGAACTCGAAGAAACAGAATTATATTCGGAAACTTTCAATAAAATTAAACAAGGCATTCCTGAAAATGAAGAACAACAAACGCCTTTACAAAAGAACATTCTTGAATTAGACAAAGACCCCGTACAAAAACAGTTAAGTTTCATCAATCGCTGGGTCGTGTTTAAAAAGAAATCATAAATTCTTATTTAATTCAACTATCTTATTTATAACATCACTTGGAATATCATATTTATTTTTTGCCATTGATAAATGAACAATAATCTTTTTTATGTTTTTAATATTATTTGAATGACATAAATACTTGAAAACTTCTTCCTGTTTAATAATACCTTTTGTATATAAAGAAACCTGTTTATATCTCAATTGAGCTAAATGGAAACGAAATACAGGAGCTAAGGTTTTATCTAAATCTAAATTTACCTTAAAACGTTTATATTTCGGATAATAATTCGTTGTAGCTACATATAAGTTATATAACAAATCAGAAATAGTTTTAAAAATCATATTAATATTCTCATAACTATCCTTATAAATTTCAATTTCATCTTCTTTAATGAATTCCTTTAAATATTCATTAATATTATAATTAGGTTTTTGAAGCATATAAACATAAATAAGATTATACCAAATGTTATAATTATTTGCATTCACTTCCTCTAAGTGTAAAATCTTATCAGTAGAAACCTTATATAATCGTTGTTCTTTTTTTACAATAATAAAACTCATTGGATTATTATTTAAATATTCAATTGCATCATTCGCATTTCTAAATACATCCATATATCTAATCCCCAGATATTCAAGTGGTTTATTTGTAATTACTTCCTCCTTTAATGTAAGCCTATTTTTGCTATTAATATGATACAAATATTTATAATTTTCCCCCAATTCTTCATCATAATTACAAATATGCTTATCTTCATGATGAACCAATACAAACTCATATGAATATAAGGGACTTAAATTCGATGTAAATAAATCTCTTGTAAGTGAGTTTTTACTTAAAACTTCATCCATCATATCACCGTGGGTTTTTGTTGGATGTGAAAATTTAGAACTGTTGATATCAGGACAACAACTTGAACCAAAATACCATTTTCCATTATGATTATAAACAGTTATTAAAGTTCCATCCATTCCCCTTTTGCAAATATCATTATTAATATCACAAATCTTATGAATGTAGTTATCAATACTTGAACGAATAGGAATAGAATTTGCATAACTAATAACAACATTATCACCAAATTTCTTAGAGAAATCTAAGATAACACTTCTACATTCATCATATAATTCCTTAAAAACTTCAATTTCATCACTTTTATAAGAATTATGAAGCAAACATAAATCAGGTTCATTTTTAAATTTCTTTACTTTAATGGAAGGCCAATAATGATTTTCTTTTAGAATTGTCAATAACATATTCGTATAATTATTATCATTGATTTCATTACATCTCTTATAAGTTTCTTCAATTAGCATGTTTAAATTCATAACCATTTTTTCCAATAAAAATAATACTTAATGTACTATTATTGATTTAATCTTATATATTTTTTATTTATCATAAATAGTTTTGACTTCTTCTTGATAAGGATTATGAATATTATTATTTAATTTTGATAAAGGAAATGAAGGTATATATTTATCTATATAATCGAGACCTATTTTTTTGTTATCTTGTTCTTCCTTTTCGAGTGTAATAGCAGGATTTTGTTTTTTTATTTCTTTTCTAACTTCTTTCATTAATTCAAAGGCCATTTCATTTGTTTTGTGAATTACGTTTAACTCTTGTTGGTTCCATAACTGAGAAACGTGTCTTTTTTGACAATAGATAAGAGCAATGGCACATCCATAAATAAGTCCTATACGCTGAGTTTTAAAAGATTTCTTATAATTATTATGAAATAAGAAATGATAACCTTGAATAAATTCTTCATGAAAATATAAGATTTTTATAAACCCCCATAAAAAAAATATTGAATCATATTCATTTGGATATAATCTCGTTTCTATTGTATATTTCTTTCTTATTATATAATCAAAACAATTTCTTAATTTTATAGATAATAATTCGATTTTATCTATTTTTTCGCTTGGTATTTCGTCTATTATTTTTATTAAACGTACAAATGAACTTAATATCTTTAATACGAGTAAATATGCCTCACTATCCTTCGGCGGTATAATTGCATCAAATTTTATAATCCCATTCACACTTAATTTCATCGTATCTTCATTAAAGATATCTATAATCCTTTCTCTTAGTTTCTTGATGGGTATTATTCCAGTTTTTGAAACAGGATTTGATTTATAAATATGACATAAAATACACATTTTAGTTATTAGAATTAAACAAAAATTAACATCTATGTTTTCATTTGTAATAAAATCACGCGTAGATATAATTATATCATTTAATTTTGCTATTTCATAAATACTTATGATACTTCCTAAATGCGAACATACTTGTATTAAGGTTTCTTCCAATATTTCTATATTGGAATTTTCAATTAAAAAAATACAAGTTAAATATAAACTTTTTTCTATATTTCCATTACATATGAATTCATATAATTCTTTATTATACATTTATAATAATATTTTTAAATTTTTATTTATATAATTATCGTATTTACATAACATCTTATAACCTTTAATAACCGTAACTTCACTTACATTACATACCTCCGCAAATTGTTTTTTAACATACCCTAATTTCTTCTTTTCAGAATAGTAATATAAGATAGATGCACATCCTGATGTTGGTGAATTATCACTCATGATTTCATTATCTTCTAAGAATTTGACTAAGACTTTACAATTGTCTATATCATCCATCTTCATATTCAATGCACTACAATAACGCGTAATAAAATCCGATGGTGATGAACTAACTACATTTATTTGTAATAAAGTCTGAAATCTCGAATTTCCCTTATTTAAAATAACTGGATTAATATTAAACATCTTTGCAATTTCTTTTGGACTACGCGGAAGGTTATTAATGGAACATGCATGAAAGATACATGAAGCAATTAAACCTTCCTTGTTATCTCCTCTACTTATCTTTTTCTCTGATGCTCTTTTGTATAAAAACTTCGCCTCGTCTATTATCTTTTGCGGAATACCATTATTTAAAGAAACACTTGTTAATTTTTCAAATACAGTCCATAATGTCCGTTCGTTATAAGGCATCGCGTTCCATACCTGATATTTACGAATGAGACGAATGTTATAATTATTTCCATATTTATTACCACCAATCATAGAACCTAAGGAAGACTTTGGTAATAGAACATTTGTTGGTAATCCACAACGGGAAGGGTCATCATTCTTGCTATCTCCTCCGTAATATCTCCATTCAGCGGTATTGTCAATTACTTTGCTAATGATTGAACTACAATTCGCACATATTTGCATACAATCTTCTACAACTACTTCTGTACAACCACAACTGCATTTGTTTTCTCCTTCATTTGCTTCTTCTTTATTTTCTTGTTCTTCGAGTTTTAAATCATCCATTAAAGACCAGATTTCATCATCATTATTTGTTGTCATTGTTGAGATAAACGTTAAAAAAAATATTCAATTTTTATTTAAAATAAAGAATACATATAAATGTAATTGATATAAATGGATAAAAACGAATTATGTAAAAAAATTAAAAATGATATCAATAATTTAAATCAAAATGAAATTGAAGAAATATTTAAAATCATTTATAAAAATAATAATATTTATACGAAAACAAATGCAGGCGTAAATATCAATCTTTCTTTATTAGACATAGATATTCTTAATCAAATCAATAATTATATTGATTTTTGTATTAAATCCCATTCTGAAATTAATAAATATGAAATCATATGTAATAATTATAGTGATGTCATAAATAAAGATAATAAAAATGATGAAAATACAAATGATTTAAATTTTAATAACATTACTGATAAAGTTATTATTACAAAACAAAAGATTTCTTCTTATATGAAATTTTATTTACTTAAAAAAAAATTCTTGAAACAAATGCCTGTCAATCATCGTAATGACAAACCTTTAAATCACGAGGAATATCTCATTTATGAGTGAATTGTTATTTCTTGCAAATTCTTTTCCTTATTAAACAAATAAGATTTTTCTTTATAAATAACATTTGCATTTAATAAGAATGATATAAATAAGACTACTGATTGGTTCCAACTGTCCCTCGTTAAAGCACTTATTATTTCGGCGGATTTCTTTACTCCAAATGCTTTTGAAAACTCGGGAATTGTTATAAATTCAACTAATTTTTGTTTTATTTCATTTTTCATTATTTTATTTGTTAAGGTATGTTTTATAATTAAATCTAATGGACTTTCTTTATTTTTTCTTTCTTCCTTTTTCGGTTCTTTTTTTACTTCAAATAAAAGAACCGAAGAAGAAGGAGGTAGCGGTGGAGGTGAAGAAGAAGAAACAGGTATTTGTGTATAATTATTGAACAAATCTAATTTTTCTTCATATACCCACAAAGTTTTATCATTATCTTCTTGTAAGTGGTTATATATAAAATCCATTATTATTTTTAATTTTATATTAATATTAAAATAGATTTCATTTTTTATATAATTTTATTGAGGTTTATATTCAGGTAATAATAATAATCTTTGTATTGTATGTAATTTTGATGCAATCTTATTGCAATAAGTTTCTTTTGTGTTTTTTCCTTCTTCTGATATAGATAATTCATTGAATATATGCGAATGTTCTTTTTTATGTAAAGAAGTACAAACAATACCCGTCTTTTTACCATAAGTAATTCCAGGTGTCAATAACTTAAAAACATTTATTTTATTCTTTTTTTGTTTATTCTCATATACAGGTATCATAAGTCCATAAGGTATTTTTTCTTTACTCATATCACTTATTTTTATTACTCTTTTTCGTCCTTTGATTAAAGTTTCTATTTGTTTTGGTGATAAATTCTTGAAATTAATACCATCGTTATATATCAATGGTTCAAATTCTTCATTAAAGATATTTACAAATCCAGCATATTTATTTGTAGTTATTTGTAATTCCTTATTAGTTATTAAAATTCCTTCTCTTAAAAAACACATTTCAATAAATTTATCAATGTTATTTAAATTCTGATTATCTTCTATTATTTTTTTTATTAATATCTTAAATGTTTTTTCATCCATAGATGAATACAAACCTACTATTGCTACGTTATAGGGTTCTTCTTTTATTATTCTCATTTGTTCCATAAAATCATCCTTCAAAGTTAAGGTTTTTAATAACTTAGTTTCATATTTACTTTCTTCTTCCTCTTCTTTTTCCATATCTTTAAGTAATTTTAATTTTAAAGGTTTGTCTATATTTACATCTATGATATGGATACCTTCCTTATGAGGTATTAATGTAATATTATCAATAAGAACATATGGATAAATACTCATACGAATTGCATTCATAATTATTTTTATATCAACAAATTCAAAATATTTCTTAATTTCTTCTAATGGTATAAATCTTTCTCCTTTTCGTAATACCGATAAAATCAATTCTTTAAATTTCTTTTGAACACTTAACGACAAATGTTTATAAGTCTCTTCTCTAAATCCAATCCTATTTCCCGTTCCTTCTCCCGTTCCTTTTGCCGTTCCTTCCTTTAATTCCACTACACACTTGGGTTCATATATCTCATTATCGCCAAGTTTATATTTGATTTTCATTCCTTGTGAAGTAGTAATATCAATAGCTCCTAATTTAAACATCGATGGTGAAAAATAATTAATACTTTTAAATAAACTACAATCAAGAGCTGTATTTCTTATAAGAGTATCTACTAATGAACTTTGGTATAATTTACGTGTTGATATTCGGAATGCATGTACATCTGCGGTTTCCTTTTCATAATCCAATAAGGAACAATGCATAAAAACAGTTACGTTTCTTTCTTCTACTGGTAAGTTTTTATGACTGCAATTACGAATACCGCGACCTATAATCTGGTCAATACGATTAAAATGATACCATGGTTCTGTTATATGCATTTCACGTACGTTATGAAAACTAATGCCTTCGCCTGCAACTGGTGTCATTAAAATAACTTTAATAAGTTCGCCATTTTTATTTTTATAATTATTAATGATATTAATAAAATTATCTATTGTTGTATTTCCCATTATCTCAGGGTCACTACTTGAAAGAATACAATAAGAAGGATTTGGTATTCCCTCATATTTGACCTCATCCGTTACGATTGGTTCATTTAAGATATTATTTGTACCATTACGTGAAAACCCCATATGTTCAAGCATAATTGCAATAGGAATAATACCAGACCATATATATTTAGAATAAATAACGATAATTCCTTTTGTTTTTTTAATAATAGAAGCTATTTTTGCATATTTACCTGAATATTTACTTATGTTGGAAGGACTTAATGCATTTTTATAAGTAGTATTATAACGAACTATTAATTGTTCCTTATCGGTTGTTTTTATAAACATGTTATTAAAACCTTGTTTTCCTGTTTGATTATCATAAACGATATTCATGGGTTGTAATGAAGAAAAGTTATTATCTTTATCGGGGTTTTCATCGAAAAATACTTGTTTTTGTTTTAAAAATTCTAATTGTTTTTCTCCTAATTTTGAAACAACAATCCCATCTTCTATATTTGTAATCCAATTTTTATCAATAAGTTCTATTTTATTACCTCTTTCTGTATTGGGTATTGTTTTATCTAATATCTCATATCCACTGAGAGTTGGAGATAACTTAAATGCAAAATTAAAAGGATTTTTACCTCTTAAATAAGAAATATAATTAGAAGACAATAAACTTATATAATTCTTTGCTTCTTCCGTTATCTTATTGTTTTCATCAAAAATAACAGGGGTTTTATATAATTCTTCTCTCTTATCATTTAATAATAATAAATGGAATAACATATAAATATCACTCGGTTCGTTATACATAGGAGTTGCTGATAATAAAACAAGTTTGTTATTGATACCTGTTTTACATGTTGAAATAAGAGCATTATAAACTCTTTTATTTGTTTCTTCGTCACCTGTGCTATTTCTTATATTATGTGCTTCATCTACAATAATAACCTTATCAGTCACTAAAAGACCCTTATTAATATAATTATTTTCGATATAAGTTGCAAAACCTTCATAAGTAAAGAAATGATATCTTGATTTAATAAGTTTTTTAATTCTTTTTTTTGCGATATTTATGTCAGTTTCTTCATTAATTTCAGTCATTTTAACATAAGTATCGCCTGTACATTGGTTCATAATTGTTTTAAAATCCATTAATTTCATTGTGTTAAAAATTTGATTTTTAAAACCACCTTGAATTGCTGCTGGTAATATCACCCATATTTTAGGTTCATCAAAACTATTATGATTAATCAACATGTTTTCTGCTATTGTAATTGCTGTACATGTCTTTCCTACACCAACGTCATAATACAAAAGCAAACTTTTATAAGGAGTTCGATATGATAAATAATGACCCATTAAATACTGAAATGAACTTTTGTCAAAAATCTTACACATATCACTTGCTTTATTTTCAAATTCTTCAATCGTATGAATATCTTTATAAGGTTCTATTTTATGAACTTTTATTTCTTTTAAGTTCAATAACTTCTCATTGAAATTCTTATCATCCAAATCAGGATAATAATTACCCATATACTCTTCTTCCTTTTTTTCCTCATGTACTGGGGATTTTGTTTTTATTTTAATTGAAGGTGATGGCTTAGGACTTTGGATATTAGAAGGAACTGGGGTAGGAACAGAAACGGTAGGAGGAACGGGAGCTGGGGTAGGAAGAGGAACGGTAGGAGGAACGGGAACGGGAGAAGGAACGTCCTTGCATTTTTCTTCGAGAGTTTTATAAATTGGGCCATCTTTGATAATTGCATTTTTAGTTTTTGATAATGGATTTCTTAATTTGTTTTTTTTCCATTCCTGGCATTCTTTTGTCGTAGGGTCTCGTTTTAGGTTATATTTGGGGTTTTTTATGGGTTTAGGTTGTTCAGGTTTGGGAACATTCGGAGTTGCAGTAATAGTAGGAGGTTCTTTATTTTCATACTTAGCACATTCACGAGAAAGGATTTTAAATTTATCTGATTTTTCTTGAATGCCGTAATTAGTGAAAGGATTTTTATATTTATTTTTGAACCAATCTTGACAATGATATTCAGTTATGGGTTCCTTAAATATCTTTCTTTTAATATAATCAATATCTTTCACATCTATTTTCACTTCTTGTAATTTAAATTCTTTGCATTTATTTTCAATTTCCTTGTAAATCTTACCCTTATAAGTAATTTTATAATTAGATATGGGATTTACTTCTCGGTTTTTCATCCATTTAATACAATCTTCTTTTGTTAGTTCTTTTTTTAAAACTGGCATTATTTCTATTAGTTAAATTGAAAAGAAAAAAATAAAAATTAAAGTTTTTCAAAATCTGATATTTTTTTATTTGCATATTTAAATAACTCTATTCGTTCTGTGTTATATAACTTGATATGTGATATGACATCATTAAAATTATACCATTTTATTGACCTTATTTCTCTTATTTGTTCTAAACAGGTATTATCTATTTTAACATTAATGTTATTATTATTCAATTTTGCTATATAATACATGTGTTTATACATCACTCCATTTGTTCCAAAAAAGATTTCTTCAAATGGTATTATATCTTCTATAATAATTAAATCCTTTTTTTCTATTCGGGTTTCTTCATAAAATTCACGTATAGCACAATCGATATCATTTTCTTTCATTTTTCTTCTTCCTTTTGGAAATCCCCATTCTTGTTCATTATAAATACTTTTAATGGAAGTTATATAATTTCTTAAAAAATTATTTTCATTTAAAATTGTGAATTTTATTTTTGAATTTATATATTCCTTATTTCCTTTATTACAGGTGTTTAAAGGTTGAAACCATATATAATTCCAAATATCGTCAAATTTGTCGTTTATTATCATTTCTCTTTCTGTTATTGTCATATTTGTCAATAGTTTTTTTATATATTCGATATCATTTACCTCATATTTACCTCTTATAAATTCCATAAAAGATAAGCTATCTTTTCTTTGTATCATTAAATATTTAATTTCATCATTTTCTATTTTATAGCAAATGATACCAAAACTTATAATTGGATGAGGACAGTTTTTATATAAATGTCCATTCAATCCGCAATTTCTACATGTTTGTGTTTTATAAATTATTTTTGTTTTCATATAATCCCATTATTAATATTATTTTAATAATTTCTTAAATTAAAATAATGGACTAAATTTATCCATATTATTGAAACTTTCTATTCCTCCATTTCCATTATCCATATTTGTAAATGGGGAAATACTTGCTCCTGTCATCATTCCATTTGAACGGGCTTTCTTTTCAGCTTCTTCATCCGCTTTTAACATTCGAACGGTTCGTTCATCATAAGGCGTTGAGGTTGCTGTTGAAGGTGTCATTGGTATTTTTTTAGGCATATCTGAGCTTTCAGTTGAGGAAGTTTCAGGTACAGAAGGAATATTTAAATCTAATGGCGGTTGTGATTGTTCCGCCATGAATTTTTCAATCGCATTTGTATTTTCAATAACGGTTTTTGCATAATCATTTGACTTATCAATACTCATCTTATTTTCTTGTTCATGTGTATTTACTTTTGTTATAGCATTATTGTAATTAAATAAAGACATAAAAGAAATGATTATTATGAAAATACAATAGACTATAATAAAGGCAGATACAATCCAGGCGTATAACCAGCACCACCAGCGTTGATTTTTGCTACCACCAGTTACCATACATGTTATTTCAAATAAAACAAGGAATATGGATGGGATTAAAGTTAAAATCACAAAAAACATAAGTAAGAAACGATTGCCCATACTGATATCAGTTCCGTTTAAGAGAATAGTTATACATATGACTATAATTGCGGCTAAGATTGCATAACCAGCATATAAAGATTGAGGAGTTCCAAAAAATACACTTAACAGACCCATTTTTATATATATTAATTCTTGTTCTATAAGAAAATAAGAATAAAAAAATGATATTTAAATATAATTTTATTAAATTAATTATTGAAGTATTTATAAATGGGTATTCCTTATTATTTTTATCATTTAACAAATAAATATAAAAATATTATTGTAAATGAAATTCCTTCTTCTAATATTTATATCTATGCCATTGATTTTAATGGTATTATACATCCAGAAGCCGCAAAAGAAACAAATGAAGAGAAATTATATTTGAATTTATGGAATAAGATTAATAACTATAATGATACTTATAATCCTAAAAGCATGCTTATATTTGTGGATGGAGTTGCACCATTAGCAAAGATAATACAACAAAGAAAAAGAAGATATTTAACGGTTTTTAAAAATAAAATTGATAAGATAACATCTACATGGGATACAAATGCGATTTCCGCAGGAACTTCTTTTATGGATAACTTAGACGAATATCTTGAAAATAAAATTAAAAATGAAAAAAAGAAAACTTTCATTTTTAACGGAAGCAAAAATAACGGTGAAGGAGAACATAAAATATTCTCTTATCTTTTATCTCATCCTATTCCTCCGAATTCTAATATCATTATTAATGGACTTGATGCAGATTTAATTATATTATCTTTAATTTCAGGAATTGATAACATTTATTTGATGCGTGAAAATAATAATGATATCACCTATTTAAATGTCAATAATCTTAAAAAATCTTTATTGTCTGAATTAAAACCTAAATGGAACTTATTAACGGACAATGAAATTATTGAAAGTTATTGTGTTATGTGTTCTATTCTTGGAAATGATTTCATACCCCATATCTTAACTTTGACCATGAAAAATAATGGTTTAAATAATCTTATTGATATCACAACAACTGCTATTAATGAAAATGGAAGTCTTGTAAATACCACTGACAATAAGATTAATCATAATTGTTTAACACAAATATTTACATTAATAGCGGAAAAAGAAAACGATTTAATTATTGGCGAAGTTTCTAAGATTATTCATAAAAAACCCACTAATTTTATTTTAAATAGTAATGAATATGGACTTAAAAATAAAGACCCTTTACTTACAGATATTTACAACGATAAAAACAAATGGAATTATTATTATTATAAATCCTTATTTGACATTAATATGAACATTGATTCTTCTCTTATATCAATCATGGTATTTAATTTCATTAAAGGCATTTATTGGACTTATAATTATTATAAGAAATTAGACATTGATTATGAATGGTACTATCCTTATAATTATCCTCCGACTTCTAAGGATATCAGCAATTATCTTAAAGTTGTAAATGAAGAAATTGTTATTCATAAAAAAGGTAATTTCCTAAATCCACAAGTTCAATTATTACTTATATTACCTATTCAAAGTAATCATCTACTTAAAGAACCCTTTAAATCTTATACTACTGATATCAAACATGGATTTAAACATTTGTTCCCTATTGAATTTAAAATTCAGACTTTTATGAAAATTCATTTACACGAATGTTCTATAATTCTACCTATGATTAATATAGATAAAATTAAAAAAATAAATAATATATAAACCAATGCAATTAAATATATATCTATAAATATTATTCAATCGTCATCATTTATATATGTTAATATAATACAAATTAAACTAATCTTTTATTTATTTTTGAAGTATTAATAAAAAATCTTTCTATTCTTTTTTTTATTATTACTTATTTATTTTTCTTTATGTAATCTTTATATCTTTTTTATTTAATAGAAGGAGGAATGAGATTAATAATAATAATATTTTTAATATTTACTTTAATAATGATTGTAGTATTATCATCATTAAAAAAAACAAATGAAAAGTTTTATAATAAGATTTGTGGAGGTTCTTGTCAAACCAATGCAGATTGTTCAAGTAATTTTATTTGTTCCAATAATCAATGTTGCCAAGTTTAATTAAATAACATAATAAAATCTTTTCTAAATAATATAAATAATGATATAAATAATACTAATATTAATATTAAAAATGTTATAAATGGTTTTTTTAATTTTTTTAAAGGATTATCATATAAATCCATTGTTACTATGGATATCAAAAATGATGCTGGAAGAAATATAGTTGCTACTATTGTTAATATACGTGCTGTTCCTGAATCTAAATATGCTATTCTTTGCATAATCGCATGTCTCGTATTATTTAAAGTTTCTACTAAATGATTTATAACATCTGTTATATTCATTGGAACTTTTAAATCTTTTATTAGATTTTTCATATCATTCATAAATGATATATAAAAACTTGTATATAAAATTAATTTATCAATACATTCTACTAATTTATATGCTATATAAAAATCTATATGAGTTATTAATCTCTTTATATCATAAGTAAGTCTAAATAATTTTTGTATTTCATTATCAATAATATTAAAAACTTCTAATTTGTTATTATTGATAAATGGATTATTATTATCATATATAACTTTTATTTCTTTTTCTTCTATTATAAGTATTATTTTATATAAATATAAAGATGGTATTATTAAATTTAATTCTTTTTCGTAATTAATTCCTTTTTCTTCTTGAATATAAATAGATTTATTTATTTCTTTTTGTTCTAATTTAGGAATTGATAATATATAATAATTATCTATATTCCTATCATTATTAAAAATTAATTTATTTACCTTTTCGATATCTATATTTCTATTTTTATTTATATCTTCGTATCTAATATAATTCATCCTTCTATTTTAAATGTTTTTTAATATTTTTTTATGTAAGTAATCCACGAGATTTTCCCATTTATAATTAGTTAATACGTGTTGTCTTCCTCTGTTTCCATGTTTTTCCATCAATTCTGGATTACTAAAATACTTCCAAAATGCTTCTGCATATTCACTCGGATCCGTTAATTCCGCTATTCCTCCTATGCCATTTGTTTTATTATCCAAATAAATGTTTATCTTCGGTTTTATTAATATCGCTATATTTTCATTTAAAAATTCACGCATTCCTCCCACATAAGATGATATCTGTGCCTTTCCTAATGCTAAACTCTCAAATCCGCATAAACCAAATCCTTCTCCATCCGCTGAATTTAAACCAACGTCACAAGCGTTATATAAGATATTAATATCTCTATCTGATAATTGCTGCGGTGCTTGAACTGTTATAATCGTATTTATTACATATTCCAGTGGTACATCCCTGAATTTAACCTCATTGGCTATCAAATCAGATAAATTCCAATATCCATCAACCATAGTTCCTACTACTAATTTCACTGGCCTTGATGTATATTTATTAATCTTACAATCATTCTTCGTAAGTTTTTTTGTTACATTTACGTGATAATGTCTTTCTACAAATTCAATCCATCCTATTAAAGTCGTATCCCATCTCTTCCTCGGTTGATTTCTATTTAAATTTAAAACCATGAAATCATTTTCGCCATAATTATAATAAATACGTGCTATTTTTTGGTCAATGGGATAATACAATTTATGGTCAAATCCATGCGGAAATACATGAATAGGCATTTCTTTTTTAATTCCAAGTTTGTAAGCGATTTCTTTCCAATAAGGAGTAAATGCTATAATGGCATCATAATAAGTATTTAAAAGTTGTATATATTCAGGTTTCTGATATCGATATACCTGATCCATATATGAAACCAGTTTAAACTTATTTCGATATTTACTACATTCATTTATAATAGTTGCCGTTAAACTTGTCGTTATAAGCGAATCATTAAAGATTATAATCACATCTTGCGGATTTTTTTTAATATAAGTTCCTATCTCTTTTTCTCCAAATCCTGACCTTTTAGGTTCCTCATTCGCATAAGCATCATATATCTTTATTTTTTTTAATACATCTCCTCTTATCATATCCTGACCACCAATATTATTAAAATTCTGAAAACCATAAATAGTTAAATCAATATCTTCATAATTAGATAAATACTTGCCGATGTAATACATGACACGACTATAACCATTCGACTGAACTGGATGAGTTCCACACCATAAAATTCTCTTTTTTCCATTCTTACTCGGATACCACCATTCGGAGTTATCAAGTTCCTCCTTTTCCTTTCTTTCCTTTCCTTCTTTTTCCTTCTGTTCCTTTTCTTCCTTTTCCTTCTGTTCCTTTTCTTCCCGTTCCTTTTTTTCCTTTTCTTTTTTTTCTTCTTCTTCCTTTTCTTCTTCTTTTGTTTCTTGTTGTTTTTCTCGTTCCTTTTCTCGTTCCTTTTCTACTTTAAGTTCTTCTTTTTTGTTTGTTTCTTTATCTCTTATTTCTAATTCTTCTATCATAATTAATAATTTTTATTTAAATATCTTTAAATTAAAATAAAAATAAGTAACTTAGATTTAAGATAAGTATTTCAAGAAATAAAACCATTTTAATTGACAAAAAGGGATATTATAATTATCATTCTCGCCTCTTATAAGTTTAATCATATTTGGATTTTCTAAATAAACTGACATAATTAAGGTTTGGTCTTTTCCTATGAATTTATCTTTACTTATGTAAGTATCTAACATCTCGTAATATTTATTTATATAAATCTCCATTTCTTTTTTTCTACCAATTACAAAACCTCCTCCTATAATTGCTGGTTCATATCTATATTTCTCATTATAAGGGTCTTTGAAATCTTCTTCTGTTATGTTATAATCGATATTAAGATAATAAACTTTTGTAGGGTCTTCTTTTATTTTCATTACATTTGGAAAATTCTTCATATACATCTGAATATAATTCTTGTTTCTCACATATCCTATATCGCACCAACAATAATAATTAGTTCCAAATGGATTTAATTCCATTACCTTTTCTACCATTTTTAATTTCTCGTTCCATAACATATATAAACCTACGTTATGGTGTTTTTTCTCATGGTCTCTTTCTAAATCCTTTTTAAAATAATCAAGATACTTATAAACATAAAAATTTTCAAGTTTTGTTATTATTATTCTTGTTTTATCTTCATAATTCTTTCGTAATTCCTTTACAATCTCATAATAATCACGTGATACAAATATAACCATATTTTTATCTGCATTTAAAAGTAAATTGCTCATCCATTCGTAATAATTGCTATCATATTTATTCTTTTCTAATTTAATTATACATGTAACTATCGTAATATCATCCATTTTTAGCAGAATTAATTTTATTTTTTTTAAATATCTTTATATATAAAATGAATAATATTATAAAAGAGATTAACGAATATAATGATTGCGATTATAGAATTATTGTTATAGATACTGATACCGCAACCTTCACTAATAATACCAATCTTGATTTCTATGTTAAAATAAATGAACCTTTAAGAAATGTTTTTAAATTTAATATCATCTCATGTCTCATAAATCTCCAAAATGATAATACAACCGTAAATAAAAATCTTGAATCGGTTTATATCAATTTAAATAACTATACTCGTATTATCTCTAAAAATAACTCTGGTAATGATATCAGTTATTTTGAAGTTATTACCGTTGAAACCCCATCAAAAACTCCCTCAGGTAGTTATACCGTTATTAAAAATGACTACAATAATTCTTATAATATTTATATGTTAAATCCAATAGAACCTCAATTAAACCGCTTTAATGTTTCCTTATATGACAAAGAAAATACTATTTTAACTAAAACAGTTATTAGCCGTGTTGTTATAAAACTTGGCGTTTATTATAATAACAAAAAAACAACTCGAATTTAAAAAATGATTTATACATATATTTATATAATTATTTATGGAAAATCAAGAAAAAGGATTATTATATGAAAAACAAGTTAAAAATTTTATAATTAATAATACCTGTAACAATGCTTATTTATGGAATGAATGTCCTGAAAATATCTTAATTGAAAATAAATTAATTTCTTCTCATAATCATAATAGACTTATTAGAAAAGATATTAAAGAAGGTGTTCTTCATAATCATAAAGACATTGGAATTGATATTGTTCAAATTAATGATGATAACAGTTGTTCTGCTATTATTCAATGTAAAAATGGTTATAATAATGGAATTTGTATTCAAGATATCGCAGGTATTATGTTCCGTTGTGCTTTAAATAAGAATTTGACAACTTGTATTTATTATACAAATTCATTATCAAGAAATATCAAATATGTAACTAATTTAAGTACTAATGTTACTTCTATTGATTGTTCTTCTAATGATTTAAATGAATTCAATCAAATTGAATATGATAAAAGTAATATTTATTTTATTAAATTACCTTTTATGAATAATAATGATAATCATGATAAACAAAAAGAAATATCTAAAATAATTCCATATGATTATCAATTGGAAGCTGTTGAAAAATTAAATGAAAATTTCAATGAAAATAATAGAGGTATTTTATCAATTCCTTGTGGATGTGGTAAGACTTATATAAGTTTTCTATTATCAAATAATTATAATCATATCATAATTATATCACCTTTACGTGAATTTGCATTACAAAACTTAAATAGATTTATTGAATATGGTTATGATAAATCTAATAGTATTCTTATTGATTGTGATGGGATTAGGGATAATTCAATAATTGAAACAAAAATAAAAACAAATGAAAAGCTCCTGATATCTGCTACATTTAAATCTATGGATATTATTGCAAATCACTTACATTTATTTAAAAAACCATTATTCATAATAGACGAATTCCATAATTTATCAAAATCAAATATTTCAAATAATGATGATAATATCTATAAATTACTTATATCTGAACATAAAATTCTATTTATGTCAGCAACTCCTCGTATTTACGACATTGAAGAATTAGATGATAATAGTGATGACGAAAATGATTATGAAAGTAATTTTAATGATTTATTTGGAAAAGTTATTTATAATATTAATTTTACAACTGCTATTAGTAATAAATATATAACTGATTATAATGTTTATTTACCTGCTGTAAGTGAAACTAATGATCAATTAAATAATGAAATTTCTATTTACAAATTAGACAATCAATTGAGAAATAGATGTGTTTTCTTATATTCATGTATAATTAATAAAGGTTCGAGAAAAGTTATTATTTATTGTAAGGATACCGATGATATGAATAAAATGATAGATACTATTAAAACCCTAAATGACTTTTATATACTTGATATAGATATCAATAGCATTTCTTGTGAAAATACCGAAAAAGAAAGAAAACAAATTTTAAAAGAATTTGCCAATAATAATGATAATATCCAATTGTTGTTTAATATCAGAATTTTAAATGAATGTATTGATATTCCTACATGTGATTCAATTTATATAAGTTATGCTCCTAAGAATAAGATAACAACAATTCAAAGGATTAATAGAGCAACTAGAATAGATAAACGAAATCCATTTAAAATAGCAAATATTTATATTTGGTGTGATCAATATGAAGAAATATTAGAAACATTGTCAAGCATTAAAGAATATGACGAAACTTTTAAACATAAAATCAAAATTAATGTAAATAATTTCTATAATAATCAAACAGAAAAAGAAATAAAACTTATTAAAAACGACATAGAAACAATAGAAAAATATAAAATAGGAATTAAAGAATTTCGGATATTAACTTGGGATGAAAAATTAGAATTAGTTGTAGATTATATTAAAGAAAATGG
>JACCEB011367518.1_pt1 | contig 26549 bp, 30 predicted proteins | sample 7454761 | NCBI WGS metagenome assembly JACCEB01 (sample SAMN15323454, study PRJNA562643) | freshwater metagenome | isolation source: river surface water | place: USA:Blue River Watershed | collected 2017-08-18
ACTTTATTCAAGAAAAATTGCTGGTGGTGATACTATCACTATTAATGTTACTTTAACTGATATAAGCGACTCTTCAGATTCAACTATTACTGTTAATAGTGGTAATACTGTAGTTGTTGGAAATGGTGAAAAGGGTTATGACGGAAATAATACTACTTTCACAGCGATTGAATATACCCCTGAGAAGGTTGATGGTCAAGAGGCTGAACCGAGTATCATTGGTTACGAAGTTTACGTTGGTGATGGATCAAATGGAGGCAGTGGAGGTAATGTGACTCAACAGGCTGATCTAGACGATACGAATACTCCTGGATATATATATGGTGGGGGCGGAGGAAACGCTAGTTATTGCCCTGATCATTCATTGTGGGATCTCGAAAATTACCATTACCCAATAAAAGATGCCGGAAAAGATGGAACACCTGGCAATGGATATAATTCGGCTAGTGATGGAACTACTGGTGATGATTCTTTGCCTGGATCATATAGTTTCACCTTTGCTGACGAGACCTCTGCTACCACTTGTAGTGGTGGAAAGGCAGGCATCACCTTGAATGGGAGTCATGAAATAACTTATGTTACAGACGCACAAGCAGGCAATACTCCTTGGTTTTTAATTTATTTTATTGAAACAATAGATACGCTCTCATCGGGTCTCTCGCTATAGAAAACGAAGCCATTCGCTCAACTTATGAAATACATAATATGTGTAAAAACGGGCTGTCTTGAAACATTTTACATATACAGACATGAAGTAGGTGTAATATGATGTAATTTATTATAATTTTTTTGGCATATTGGTATAAACATTAGGTATTTATATATTTTGTATTTTGGAATTTCTAAATATATAATATAACATGACAGTAACGTTTAAAATAGGCACAACCGATGTAACGCCTTCGTATTCAACAATTAATCCAATAAGCGGCACTAGCGCGAGTAGTGGTTCGTGGCGTTATTATGTATATTATCCGTCGTCTTCAAGTGACACAACACTTACTATTAGTTATAGTAGCGGCTCTACAGTTGCCTATATGTGTTTTCAGGCACCTGGCGGTTCATGTGGTTCAAGTACGAGTAGTATAATATATAACGGTGATATACCTACTAGCTGGACAGAGCAAGAAGTAGTAACAGCAGAGATAAAAGCCATTCTACTCCTGTTGAATAGTGTAACATATGATATAACAGGTGCTGGTGGTGGCGGTGGTGGTGGAGGACAAGTTTATTCACCATCTTTAGAAACTTCGGCAAGTTTAACTGTTAAAATTTATAAAATGGGGAGTGGAACAGATCCCACTGTTATAGGCACTACTAGTAATATTGATAGTGGTTATATTGATATGACTAGCATAAATAAAACCGTTGGGGTTGGTAAAAATGGGTCTAACGCTATTGAGGGAGATACTAGTCAATTACTAGCTCCTTCTGGAGGAAATGGCGGAGATGGGGGTGCTGGTGGAGGAAATGGAGGGTCATATGGTACTCTCAAGATTAAATCTAATGGCGAAACTTTAATAACATCTAATGGGAAAAATGGAACACCTGGAGTAGGATATAACTCGGGATCAAGTGGAAGTACTGGTGATAATACCCCTGGATATGTATCTGTATCCTTTAAAGATGGTACCAAAGCAAATTTAGGCAGTGGAGGGCAACAGAACAAATCGGGTAATACACCATTCGTTATGGTTTATTATAAGGTTTAATTTATGCGTATAATATTATATATTTTGTATTTTGGAATTTCTAAATATATAATATAATATGACAGTAACGTTTAAAATCGGCACAACAGATGTAACTCCTACAGCTACAACAATTAATCCAATAAGTGCGATAGATCCTACAAGTTCGTGGAAATATTATGTATATTATCCGTCGCAAACAACTACTACTTCACTTATAGTTAGTTATGATAATTCCGCTACAGGTTATATGTGTATTCAGTCACCAGGTGGTTCAGGTGGATCAACTACTAATTCGGTATATGGAGGTGGTGGTGGTGGTGGCCAAGTTTATGTAAAAAGTTTAGGTGTTTCGTCAGATTTATCAATTACAATATATGGTATGGGGAGCGAGAAAGATACGACAGTTACAGATACTACAAGCGGCTATATATCTATTGGAGCTGGTAAAAATGGAACAAACGGAACAACGGATGCTTATGGAGATGGAGGAGATGGAGGAAACACTAGTAGTAATTGTAAAGGTGGTGGTGGAGGAAATGTTGGATCTTCTTATCCATACAACGAGAGTAATAATAATGTAGTTTCTGGTAAGCCAGGTAATGGTTATTTTGGCGGAACAACTGGTAGTTTCAGTAATTCTGTTCCAGGATATGTATCAGTAGCTTTTGAAGACGGTACAACAGCAAATTTGGGTAGTGGTGGGAAACAGAAAACCGCCGGTAACACACCATTCGTCATGGTTTATTATCCAATTTAATTACTGTAAAATATTATTATACGTTTTCCTTTTTTATTATAGTAAAGTGATCGTTTTTATTTGTGAAATCAAAATTATTATTTCTTAATATATAACTATTTTGATTGTTTTTTTGGTCTATTTTACCGATAACAAACCCATAATCTTCATCTGACATCATATATGTAACCAATGTGTTTATATCCGTTATAAATGTATCTACAAACCATTCTCCGTCAAAACTAGGTAAATGAATTGTTTCATTTACCTTAACAATTTTACTAATCATATTAATATTTCCATTAAACGCGTTAGATGTAGTTACTTGAACTAAAATGTTAGTATTATTTGTAAATTTTATATTATAATTGGACATTTATATTTAGTGCGAAAAATTTGTTTAATAAATTTTTTATTGTAAAGTAGAGTAATTTTTCCAAAAAGAATAAAAAGTTTTACACGAAACAATGTATTTACATTTATTAAAGGCAGTAAAGGGTTAGGCGCCATTTTTGAAAAGATAGAAAAATAAAATTCAAAAAAGGAGAGGCTATATGGGAACTTGGATTCACCAAAATAAAATTCAAAAAGGAGAGGCTATATGGGAAACTGGGATTCACCAAAATAAAATTCAAAAAAGGAGGGGTCATAGGGGAACCTTGGTTCCCCCAAAAAATAAAAATTTTAAGTAAAAATAAAAAAAGGTAAAAGTAAAAAAAAATTGAGAAGTAAAAAAAAGTAAAAAAGAAGATTACCAAACAAAAAAACAAATTACCAAAGTAAAAATGTCAGTATTAAAAGTGAAGAGTTCATCAATGAGTTTAGTGGGAGAGGTGGTGCGAAAGTGTAGCGAAAAGTATGGTTTTAGAGTGGAAGAGGCATTGGAGTTATTTACAGCGGAGTCAAAGTCAAGATCAAATTCAAATGAAGGAAAAAAAGGTCGTCCAAAGAAGGAAAAGAAGGTAATAGAAATAGAAGGTTCAGGTGAAGACCTCTTTGCTTCATTGGTAGCAGACGCAAGCCGTGAAGAAGTAGGTGAAAATAAAATAGAAAAATCAGAAAAAATTTTAAAGAAGGAAGCGTCAGATGCGGAAAAATTAAAAAAAGCAGAAGCAAAAGCAGCTTTGGAGGAAGAAAAGGCTTTGAAGAAGGCAGCCTTGGAGCAAGAAAAGGCCGCCAAGGCAGAAGCAAAAGCGGCCTTGGAACAAGAAAAAGCTTTGAAGAAGGCAGCCTTGGATCAAGAAAAGGCAGCGAAGGCAGAAGCAAAGGCAGCAAAAGAACAAGAAAAGGCAGCGAAGGCAGAAGCAAAGGCAGCAAAAGAACAAGAAAAGGCAGCCAAGGCGGAAGCAAAAGCAGCTTTGGAGCAAGAAAAGGCTTTGAAGAAGGCAGCTTTGGAACAAGAAAAGGCAGCGAAGGCAGAAGCAAAGGCAGCAAAAGAGCAAGAAAAGGCAGCCAAGGCGGAAGCAAAGGCAGCAAAAGAACAAGAAAAAGCTTTGAACAAGGAAAAGGCTCCAAAGAAGTCAAAGTCTTCTCCAAAGGCTTCAAAGAAGGAAGAATCAGAAGAAGCAGAAGTAGTCAAGAAAATAGAGGTAGATGGAAAGAAATACTTGAAATCAAAAAACACAGGTGTCGTTTATGACTACGCGGAATACACTTCAACTGGAGAACAAGTAGTGGTCGGAAAATGGAATGAAGCAAGCAACACGATAGACTTCCAAAAGGCAAACGATGAAGAATGCGAAGAGGAATACGATGAATAAAAAGTAGTAATAGTTTTATATGAATAAGTAATTAAAATAAAATGAAGAGTGAGGTAGCGATTGCAACCAATAACTTTTTTCACGTGACGCAGCGTCGCCAGTAGCTGCCTGCTGCTGCTGCTATCCCGAGTCCTACCGTTTGTAGAGTTGATTAGGGTAAAAATTTAAAAATATGGTTTTTCTCTCAATATTTTTAAATAACATTATACTTTGCGATTAGATGAAGCAGTATGTAGTGAGTTTAAGTATTTGAAGAATAACGATTTCAAAAACGACTTAAAGACTTCCCGGGTCCTTGTCAACTACCACGTTCTTCACAATGTTCCGGATAATTTTATCCTCCTTTTCCAAATCATTGTTACCAGAACCACCCATGGATTCCACAATCAATTTATTGTATTGGTCCGAATATTTGGAATGGATCCCATTTTCTAAGACTTTCATCATCATATTTTTTAATTCAGAATTTTCGTTCATTAAATATGTAATAAGTTGAGTGATTTCGGGTGTTTTTTGATTTTCATCATATAGTTCAATATCGGCGTGTTCATTTGATTTACAAATTTTCCGGTGATTGAATAAGCTCTGGCGATGTTTATATTCCTTGCCGCATTTACACTTAAACATATTGGAAGCGACTTTTGTCGCATTAAAGTCAGTATTTGTCAGTATTGCGTCAGTATTTCGGTGTTTAGCAGTCAACAAATGTTTATTATAGTCGCTTTGTTTAGAGCATTTATAATGGCATAAATCACAAAAAAATTGTTTGGCGATTTTTGGCGACAAATTGTAAGTCATATGTCAGTATATATATACTTACAGAAAAGTCGCCTAAATATTTTTCCGGAAAATATTTTAAAAATTATCGTCACAAATTTTGAATTATTTTTTTGGTAACCAGACGATAAATTTCAATTATGCAGCGAAAAAAGTATTTTTAGCTATAAAATATTTTCACTTTTCAAAAATGGACAAAAAAAATGTCCAAAAATGAAAATCCCAAAAAACTTTCCCGAAAAAATTTCAAAATATTTGCTACATGTGTAGGACCGGTTTATAAGGCATTTTTGCGTCAATGCCTTCATTATGTAGTATATTGCGTCTTTAAGTATTTGAAGAATAACGATTCCAAAAACAATTTAAAGACTTCCCGGGTCCTTGTCAACTACCACGTTCTTCACAATGTTCCTAATAATTTTATCCTCCTTTTCCAAATCATTGTTACCAGAACCACCCATGGATTCCACAATCAATTTATTATATTGGTCGGAATATTTGGAATGGTATTTGATACAATCGGGGTGCAATTCCTTGAACTTGAGTAGCAACCGTTGGTTCTTGGATGCAATGCGTTTAATCATTTTACGTATCTTATTCTTATCATCATCTTTTTCCCATTTATTTTCATCTTTAATGTAAATAGTTTCTCTCTTTTTGTCGGTGCAATGAACAGGTCTTTGAGTCACATCCAACTCTTTCAAGTTCTTCACAATAATATTAGAAATGCCTTCTACATAACCAATTTCACCTACTTTTTCCAAGTCACTAAGCTGTAATTGAATAGATTCAACAAAATCCATAATATTCATAGCATCTTTACAGGTCTCGTTCAAGAAAAATTGAAGATTAAAAGCTTTATTATGTGAATTAGTTGTTGTATTATGACTATTATTCGTAGTTCCATTTTTACATAATTCTATAATAGATTCTTGTAATCCATTTTGACCCTTGACTAATTCAGTGATTAATTTAATTAATTCTGGAGAAATATCATCGTTAATAAATTTATTATCACTGGGTTTATAATCATCATCAATCATTTTACAAGTGCCTTTCTGTTTGTGTCTCCATAATCCAGAGTTATCCTTATATATTTTATTACAATTTGTGCATACATAGTCAGAGCATAATTTGGGCATATTTTGATTGACAATCATTGATTTTTGATGTTTTCTAGAGAGTATATGATTATCGTAACTGCTTTTCTTGCTGGTATTATAGTCACAATTTTTACAGAAATATTTGGAGCATAATTTGGGCATAATTTCATTGCTAAACATTGACATATATTGTCAATAGAAAATATGCCCACCTATTTTTCCGAAAAAAAATAAAAATTTATCGTAACAAAATTAGAATTATTTTTTTGGTGATCAGACGCTAATTTTCAATTATGCAGCGAAAGCTGTATTTTTTCCATAAAATATTTCAACTTTTCAAAAATGGACAAAAAAAATGTCCAAAAATGAAAATCCCAAAAAACTTTCCCGAAAAAATTTCAAAAATCGTTGCTACATGTGTAGGACCTGGTTTCCGTTCAAAAAACCCGAAGATCCCTTCATTATGTAGGTTCAAGGCCTACATGCCGCCCCCTAAAGCCGCCAATTACCCCCTACATCCATCAAGGCCGGGAAAAAAGTCCGCCGCCAAATGGCAACCAACTCTTCAGCTTATTTAAGATACAAAATATAAACTTATTGTAAAATTCTACTGGCGATATAACGCTTGACGTCTTGGACTCCCCCAACATAATTATCCACAGTAACGGTTTCAATTTGCTCCTCAATAATTTCCTCTCTGGAAGGGAATGCATTCATTTCAAATCTCTCCACATAAACGGGCTTGGTCTGTCCAATGCGATGGCATCTGGCGATAGCTTGGTCTTCCACTGCCGGATTCCAATGAGGCGAAATGAAGTAGATTTCACTGTATTTTTCTTGTAAATTGAGGCCTTCACAGCCGGTTTGAATTTGTAAAATAAGGGCCTCATAACCGGTATTTAAAATATCGCCCCTCTTACTGGTGCTGGTGCGTCCGTCAAAAGAGGCCACATTGGTCATTCCTCCGGCCTTTAATCGTGTAGCGACTTCGTCAATTTCTTCGCGGAAATGGCAGAATATAAGTTTCCCACACCCGTTACCTTTACGCTCAAGAATTTTGGCAGTAGCTGCGTCTAATTTGCTGCTACAATTGAAGGCCTCTGCGTAGGTGGAATAAAGGCTGGAACTCATGATTTTTGCCGAGTCCTTAGCCATCAATTTGGGATAGATGCAGGTTTGTCGAGCGCGCAACAAGAGAGCCAACAAGCCATCTTCTTGGAATTTGCCGACGATGCGCTTGTCAATTTTAGAGGAATTAATTCTACTGAAAGCCAAAGCAGAGTGAATTTCCTCCGATAACTCCATTTCCTTGCGATTCTTCCAGGCGACGATATTTTTATCCACCACAAGACGTGGCATTTCAATCCCGACACTAGCTTTGGTCCTCTTCAGTATAAATGCGCGAGCCAAGGGGCGTAAATTTTCGTGGTCGGTATAGAAGCTGGCAGGTAGTTTAATCATATCGCATAAGCTGTAGAAATCCTTTTTTTTATTTTGGACCGGAGTGCCGGAAATGAGCCAACATATTTTGGCAGGTATTTTTTTGGCACTATAGAAGCGGGCAGTTTTATGGTTTCGCAGATGGTGGGCCTCATCAAAGACGGCACGGGACCATTCTATCTTATGTAATAGGGTTGTTTCTTTTTGTCTGATTTGTTTTTTGGTTAGGGTTATGGCGCCATACGTGGTGACAACAATGATGGCCCGATTTAATTGCTCCTCAGTGATGTGTTTTTTATTATTTCCGTGGTATACAAGGGCTTGATGACCAGTAGTGCGGTAGATTTGGGCGCTCCATTGGTCAATGAGGACGGGTGGGACCACGATGAGGGTTCTTTTTACAAAGTTACATAGCAGGACTCCAATCATCATAATCGTTTTCCCGAGCCCCATTTCATCTGCAATAAAACCGCCGCGCACATTGCAGACAGGATCGGTACGAAGTTCGTTGTAAAGTATCCAGCGAACGCCGTCATATTGATATTGCTTATTGTCCAATTTGGCGCGGTCCAAATATTTGGTAAATCCGGACATTCTCTCTTCAGAGATGACGTCATTAATAGTATTCATGGTGGTAGTCATAATGGTGATGATCGTTTGATACGTTGATATTTTTTTCTGTGGTTTTAGGATTTGGACGCAAAAAGTATTCAATTTTCTTTTTTTTGGTCCGTAAAATAAATCACTAAAAATAACAAGAAGGGAAAAAAATTGAATACTTTTAAAGTGATATGTCGTAGGCAAAATCTTATACAACATCACATCAAGAATGAGTTTAATAACAAAGCAATTAATTATGAATGAAATCCGTTTGCCAACGGATATGATCAATGTTATAAAAGAATATTGTTTCTATAACATTGAAGAAATTACAAAAAAAAATAAATTAAAACTGAATCAAGTAATACTTTCGGCAGAATTAACAAGGGCAAATAGGTATAATAATGATGAGAATTATTCGGATGCTGATCCACACTGGGTGTTTGGATTTGATTGGTTATACAATATGTTCCTTGAAAACACGCAGTTACAGGCAATAATGTGTGTTAATTGCGGAGATTATATAGAGACGACAACAAATTGTATGAGTAACCGCGTTAGATGTAAATGTCATGATGATATATGGGAAAATGAAAGCGATGGATGGTTTAACGAAGATATGTTGTACGATGAAGGTCATGTAGCTTTGGCCGAAGTGAATAACGAAGATTGGGAAAATTTTTATGAAAATCTGGATAATCTTTATGCGGATGCCTAAGCGGATAATGAATATGGGGAAAATCGCGCAAGGGGGGTGGGATAATTTTGTTCCATAAAAATCAATTAGCTTTATATTTTATACATGTAAGTTATTTAAATAAATTTAAAAAGGGCCGAAACCTTTTTTCGTGCTGCTGCCTGCTGCTGCTACAACTTCTTTTACATGGTGTGCGACCATTATTAAATAAAAATTGAGTAATTTAAAATAAAGGAGCAATTATAAAAAAAATGAAATACTTTTAAGAAGATTACATAGTAACATCCTTACATAAACAACGTTTTCAAAAATGTCTGCCAATACAAAATCAATGAAGAAGCCTTTCTGTAAAGTTTGCCATGATGCCGGCAAAGTAGAAAGTGAATATACAAGCCATTATGTGCGCTCTTTACCGGACCGAAATGGTAATACAATGGTAACTTGTCCAACTTTGTTGTCTACAGAGTGTCGTTATTGTTGTAATTACGGTCATACTGCCAAGTTTTGCCCGATTATTGTGGCCAATAAAAATAAAAACCAATATCAAATTCAAAAGCAAAGTTACAAAAAGAGAGAAATGTCAAAAAATGCCGCCGCAGCGAAACCAGTATCCGGGTTTGCGGTCTTGGCCGAAAGCGATTCAGAAGACGAAGAATATCCAACTCTCGGGAACAAAGTGGAAGCCAAACAGGCCATCACTGGGTGGGCTGAAATGGCTGCCAAGCCAGAAGTCATGGTATACAAGGAGGAAGACCCCTTTGAAAATTATACTGTCTTCACGCCTACCACCAAAATAGCGCCAAAAGCGAGAACCAGTTGGGCCGACGCAGAGGATTCAGATGATGACGAGTAATGTAGTCTACCTATCATTAGTTTATAGTTTATAAAGTGTAAGTTACATAAATAAAAGAAAAGAAGGCTTGACACCTTTTTTACTGCTGCTGACTGCTGCTGCTCATAGGCCTCTTTACACAGTGACCTCATTTGACGCATACTTTGAAGCCGGGTTGAAATACGGGCGGGTTTTACAGGGGATGGCAGGGTGGTTAGGGCTCAGTGGCACAGTATTAAAATTATACTATTATTATTTCATCCCAACTACAATCCGAAAGGCCGCATTTAGTTATTTTTCCTACCATAATATAATGCCAAATGAAATTCCAGACGACGCGCAAATATCCAACGTAGAGACCGAAGAATCCGACACCGAAGAAATAAATTGGGACCATTTAATTGTTCCATTACAAGTTATATCAGCCTATTATACTATATTCACGAGAGACCGAATGATAAATATGCTTACCAATATTGAGGAATATATACAAGACGACCTTGATTCCGCAAACATAAACAATTTTAGGCCCATAATCAACTTGATAATTCCTTTATTAGATAAAATTATAAATGAACCAAATGATTTTAATGATGATGAAAAATCCAATTTCCGTAAAATAAAAACGAACATTGAAAACAAGGTCGCCGAAATAGATAATATTGTAAGGCAAGGCGGCAAAACGTCAAGAAAAAGCAAGACCAAAAAGACCAAAAAGAATAAAAATACCAAAAAAACCAAAAAATACTACAAATTACGCAACAAATAAAATATCTATCTGTTTATATTATTATGGAAAATACAAACCAAGACAATACAAAAACCAAGGACGACGACGTAAATGTTCTTAGTGGTGACAACAAAGTAGACGTAGAAATAGAACCCGACGTTAAAGCAAATAACACCTATTTACAGTTGTGTTCATGTTCTTGTTTCGTCGTTTTAAATTGCTTCAACAACAAATAATTTACAATATCAATTTATATTTTACACCTATAAATTGATACGCACCGCGTAAACCCTTTTCTCTATCATCCATTTTTTATATTATTTAATCGTGCTATTAAAATCATCTTTTTGTCGGCAAATAGACGGAAAAATCACAAACCCATTTAACGTTTGGTCTTTTATTAATGACGCATAATGTATATCAATTTGAGCTCTAATATTTAATAGCGAATTATAAATTTTTTCTATATTTTTATTTTTTATTAATAAAGCATGCGTCCCCCAACATTCTTGATAATTATTTATTTTATATACATTATGAACTACATGCTCACCACAATTGTCATTCAGATTTCCTAAAAATATTATATCAAAGTCAATTTGCCTGGTTTCTATATTAATAATTATTTGTTCTATTTCATCATGTAAATTACGATCAAAAGCTACATCATCTTCAAAAACAACAGAATAATCATTCACAAATAGATTGTTTTTGGAGTTGTTCAATATTTTTTCTATAAATTTGAAATGTGATAAATAACAACCTATCTCTCCAGGTAAAACAAATCTAAAGTTACTATTCTCGTCAAATTTAAAATTCGGGTTAAAGGTTTGCATATATTCTAGAGACAGTGATAAGTTTATGTACTTACTATAAACCCCCTTTAAAACCTCAACGGGTTTGCCAAGCCACTCTCTTATAATATCAATGTAATAATCCCGACTACTATGTTCTATACAATGAATTAAACTGTAATAAATTGGCGGTTTTTTAATCCAAACATTTTGATGAGAGTCCAACAAACATCTAAACCCTTTATCGTGTAAATTATTTTTAATTTTAGCATAGTCGCATTTGTCACAATAATCCGCTTCAAATATAATTAATCTCAAATCCTGATAGATGTCCGGATTTTCATCAAAAAATACTTCTAAAAACCCTTCGCAATCCGCTACCAACACGTTAAAATTTAATTTATATTTTTGTTTTATTTCGCTCAAAGAGTAGGATGGAATTTTAGATTCATTATTTTCTATAAATGTAGAACCATATCCACCATGGTAATCGTCTAGATTTGTCAAATCTAATTTTTTGTTACTAATAAAACCTTTTACTATGTGAAATTGACAGTTATTTCTATTTCTGTTTTTTTCCAGAGCATCCCATACTCTTTGATCAGGTTCTACAACAACCTCGTTAGTTTTATTATTTAATTTAGAATTAATTATACATGATACAGAACCGTATCTTCCCCCTAATTCCAATACAACATCGTCAGGCAAAATATAGTATTTTGCCAATTTTTGTTCCTCTACTTCCATATTTTCGGTATCTACAAAATTATTGTATTCATCGTATATTTCCATGATTATACTATAAAATAACAAATTAAATTATATTTATTGTTTTATCCGTATTCATTATTATTCATTATTATCTTTATTTTTTAAAATTATAACACCTAAAATTCTAAAAGCTAGAAAATTCTATATTTTACACCAATAGGCCTCTATTTTAACGACAACCTCTATGTGTCTTATTCCTTTTGGCATATGATTTTCTTTTATTCTTTCTACTTTGTCTTTTTCTTCCACCGTATGATCCCTTTCTGCCGTATGATCCCTTTCCACCGTATGATCCCTTTCCACCGTATGATCCCTGCCCATTGTAGAGTTCCTTGTTTAATACGTCTAGTTTTTTCCAAATATTTTCATAGTCATTGTTTAGTTTTTCCAACACTTTCAAAGTCTCTTCGTAATTTTTTTTTTCGGGATCATTACGAGTTTTACTAGTTTTATCGTAAAACGAAAGACCCACTTTTAATTCATCAATATCCGTTCTTAATCTAGTTGTTTTTTTTATAACGTCATATCTCATAGCATCCACCATATTAATGGGTCTATACAGTCTACCTTGCGGAAAACGTAAACTACGGCCAGGGCCCCAAAATACCTCAAACCAAAAATCCTGAATTTCCGGGTCAAATTTTTTTGAAAAATAATCTCTCAACTCCTGCGATTCAAGAGACTTGTTCGCAAATTCGTTGGCCTTCCTTATCGTTTCTATATTTTTCCCGGCTCTTTTATATAAATTCTCATCAAAGGGTAAATTTATAGTGCCCGACATATATATATATTATATAAAATATAATATACACCGATGAAGACCTAATATTTTCTTAATGATGTAAAGTAAAAAAATAAAATTGAGAAATAACCGAGGCATAACTCAAAATCAACCACAATAAAAAATGGACCAAGAATCTACGCCACTCGCCATCACGCCATTTGGCACTACCATTATTTCAAAACTGGCTGCCATATCTATAATATTAACAGTTGGATTATTGGCAATCATTATAAATGGAACCAATCCAGAAGACAGACATTACTTGTTTATTATTGTATCCTTATTCTCTATGTATTATTATGATAAATATATGATTACAAAGTTTTACCATTCGCCATTAAATGATAAAATTGAAGCGCTAGAAGAAAAACTCGCTGATTTGGACGAAGAAAACCAATATTTGGTTTCCATGGATAATATGCGTCAAGAAGAATGGGAAAAATTAATGCGCACCCAATCCAAAGCTTGTAGCAAAATAAGAATTGAATTTGAGAAAAAATATAAAAAATATAATAAACTGTTGAAGAATTTAGAAAGAGCCTTATAAACAAATAAAAAATTGAATACTTTTTTATTCCATCCTTTAATTAACAACCAACATCACCAAAATCATAATATAATTTATATATAAAATGTCCGCCAATTATTGTAATGAAAACGAATATAAATATGATATGGATCTGTTCAATCAGCCATATGATTTTAGTTCACCCATTTATGAAGAAGACACCAGTACCACAAACCCGCCATTGACCACTAATCTGGGGAAACGCAAATATGCCGATTCCTTTGATCCGGCAACATACGAAGACACTAGATATTGTCAGCGCATAGCAGACGATTTCTTCAAAACCAACATAGGACACGGAGTCCATGTTTCTAATCATTCAAAAAATAATTAAAATAAAATTGAAAACTATAAACAATACAAACAATACAACCAATACAAACAATACAAACAATACAAACAATACAAACAATACAAAAAATGAACACTACAAATAATCAACCTCCAATTAGTCTATGTATTCCACGCGTTTTCTTAAACATAGATGAAAAACAAATTCGCAAAATATTTAACCAATTAAAATTAGGTGAAATCCAACGTATAGACATTGTGAACAAGACCACTGAAAAAGGAGAGAAATTCAATCGTGTTTTCATTCATTTCCATCATTGGTTTGATAGTGAAAACGCAATAGTGGCACGAGAAAGACTCCAATCAGGTAAAGAAATAAAAATTATTTATGATGATCCGTGGTTTTGGAAGATATCGGTATACCGAGAAACAAAAAAATCACCGAGAAAAAAACCAATCACCGAAAACCAAAACAATCCCTAAAGCTGAAAAAAAGGCACCAACCCATTTCGCCGCGCGTAATCTGCGTAATCTACGTAATCTGCGTAATCTACGTAATATACTTACAAAAATACGGTATGTTATAGGTTTTCGCAGACCAATAACTAAATCCACTGCCATGTTCGTAGCATGAATAAGACATTATGTAATTCGCAAACGATAATAAATAAAAATCAAGCAGTGTATTTTTTACCTTTTCTTCTTCCAAAACCACTCCTTCGCCAAAATGTGTAATGGGTTTCATAAATATTTTGAATTTTGGGAAGTAATCCACCAATTTCTTTTTAATTATATTATTGTCCGCAATTAATAAAATGTCAGTATGGTTGCCTTTGCAACTCATAATATACTTACCAATATCCATGCGGATATTATTTACTAATTTGTAAATATATTTATCCTGAAAATGAGTATTTTCGTTTTTTAAATAACTGTCCCCAGATCTAATATGAATTACAATATATCCTTTACACACTAAATTGATTTCTTCTAATGTATTCTTGACTAGTATTTTAATTTCATCAACAGGCTCCAATAAAACTCGCATATATTCTTTATTTTTTTCATTTACATCATTTCTAGGAAATGCGTTACAGCAAATAAACACATTACCATATGTGGCGAGCGGTGAATCTACTACATAATCAACAAATTCCGCCAGAATATTTTTATTTCTCACAGGATCTATTATGTAACCATTTTGTATATTATATTCACCAAAATTGTTGTTTCTAAAAATATCAATACCAGATAAAACATTACTAATAAGATTCAAGTTACGTGTTTTTATTTTGAAAAATTTGGCAATACAGCTATTGAAGACAATTTTCGCTTCAAAATTATATTCGTCGCAAAACTCCAAAAGGAAATAAGATCCCCTAATAAAATCGCCCAATCCAGTACAATTCGCCCGACCATAATTATATTTACTTTGATACACATTATTAATAATTTGAATACCCTTAGCGCGAATTCTCTCTATATTATAAGGGGCAAAGCTTCTAATTGCTGTTTTTGTATTAAGTCTTTCATTTGTATTCTTTATAATATCTACTAACACATTGTTTAACTTAGTACCAGGAGTCGGCTTAATGTCTATTAATTCTGTACCATTATCAAGGGAACGCATATTCCTATTCCTATTCATATTCCCGTTCTCAACCGCATTCCCATTCCCATTCGCATTCCCATTCATATTCCCATTCCCATTCCCATTCGCATTCCCATTCCCATTCATATTCCCATTCGCATTCCCATTCCCATTCTCAACTGCATTCACCTTTGCTTGTATATATGTTTCGGTGCCAGGTTGAATTTTATTAGGTTCCACTTTTTTGGTTAAATTAAGACTATTATTTAAGGCTATATTTTCTTTTAAATTAATCCTTTCTTGTATTTCTATTTGTTTTAATATCATGTCTCTTTTTTGGGTTGAGCTATTTTTTTTATAAGTAAAATTAATTTTAGAAAACATATTATTAATATAACATATTTTATAAATAATAATAATCGCTATTTACTAAAAATAACGATTATTATCATAAAAAAATACTTGCTATTATATATATGTCAAACACTACTAATTATGGAACAGGCAGTTTGCAAAATAATACAGGGGACAATAATTCAGCTTTCGGCGGTTACGCCGCAAATAATAATACAAGTGGTATATGTGTTACCGCAGTAGGTGCGAATTCATTATATTATAATACTTCAGGAAACCATAATACATCGGTCGGCGCGGGTTCTATGTGTAATAATACAACCGGTATTTTAAATACGGCAGTTGGTTCTAGTGCATTAGAAGGAGAAATTGTTCAATCGGTAGGTAATCAAAATGTAGCAATCGGAGCGCAATCACTCTATGATAATAGCGGAAGTTTTAATACGGCATTAGGAACATATTCAGGTATATCATTAAACGACGGTAGTTACAACACTTTTTTAGGTTATAACACAGATGTAGCCAATCCCAGTGTATCATATTCGGCAGCAATAGGTTATAACGCAGAAATAACATCCAGTCACCAAATTGTGTTGGGAACATCCAACGAGACTGTAGAAATTCCTGGATCATTAACAGTTTATGGATCCGTAAATTTTAGTGGTTTAACGGGTCTAACAGGTCTAGCAGGCGCGACGGGCCCCACAGGTGCGCCAGGTTCAAGTTCCGGTATTACCGGTGATACAGGTCCCACAGGTCCGCCAGGTTCAGGTTCCAGTAATACCGGCGATACAGGTCCCACAGGTCCGCCAGGTTCAAGTTCCGGTAATACCGGCGATACAGGCCCCACAGGTCCGCCAGGTTCAAGTTCCGGTATTACCGGCGATACAGGTCCCACAGGATCATCAGGTGTAGAAGGAACGGCTGGTGCCACAGGCCCAACAGGTGCGCCTGGATCATCCACTGGCGGAAGCTATTGGTCGCCAACCGGTCCAACCGGAATTTTCTACACTAGTGGAAATGTAGGTATTGGAATTAGTTCGCCAGCTTATCCTTTAGATGTTTCCGGAAATAGTAATTTCTCAGGAACCGTGTATGGCTCTGGCTTTAACACAACGTCAGATTACCGAATTAAAGAATCTGTAAAATCATTAGACGAAACCCATAATGTTGATCAATTAAAACCCGTCATATATAAAAACATTCAAACCAACAAATTAGACATGGGTTTAATCGCCCACGAAGTCCAAGAAATATATCCATTTTTAGTAAACGGAGAGAAAGACGGCGAAGAAAAACAAAGTGTGAATTATACGGCAATCATCGCCTTATTAATAAAGGAAATTCAAGAAATGAAACAAAGACTAACTCAATTGGAGAAATAAACAAATAATAGAATAAACAAATAATAGAAATAAACATCTAAAATAAACATATAATAAAGAATATGAGCGAAATAATTTCAAAAGAATATTTTAAAATTATTCAAACTGACCAAATATTTAGAATTGAATTCACCAGTCCTTGTCCAGCCTTAATCAATTCTCTCATAAAAACCAAAATAATCCTAGGCGCCACAGCTTCAGCTAATTATACCACAATAAAATTCAAGGCTTATTCAGTAAAAACCCTAAAACAATTCTTAGAACAAAAACCAAATACTATTCAGAACGCACTTCTTTTAACTTCAAATTTAGCAGACCAACTACAATATTTATTATCTGTAGAAGACCACACGATAATAGGTTATGCTCCAGAAAATATAATTGTCATTAACGAGAAAAACTTCGCATTTTTAGGCAACAAATGTGTGTCTGAATTAGACGAGACACAAACGTTAATTAGCTACCCATTTTCCCATTCCGATTTTTTCGTATCTCCTGAATTATTAAAAATCACTGATTTACCGCATTATGTTCATTATAAGACGGCATATTTTAGCTTAGCATGTTTAGTAATCTATACATTAATGGCAGACGACAGTTTTTATTTCAAATATTTACAAAAAGAAGAGACAATATTGGAGTTTTTAAACAATCATCCTATAAAACATACCAAATTATATTGGCTTCTCTCTAGATGTTTAGATGAAGAGCCTGAAAAAAGAACAATATTATTAATATAAACATACAAAACCTTCTTGATTAAAATCTCATAATATGTTATAATGTCATTAACTGCCTTTAAAAAAAAATCTGTAATAAACTATGGATCAAAACGATCAGGAACCGCACCAGGTGGAGTATGGTTACCTCAAGGCCCATTTGGTCACTCTACAACAGGTCTTCAATTGGCAATAAACCATCCCGGAGCAGTCGGATTTTCCATAAATGGTGGTCGCAGAAATGTCGGCGGAGTGGGGCGCGATATGAAAATGTCCAAGTCAGGCACTCCTTATAGAGGAACGGAAGCCATTGGTTTTGGTGGAACCTTTGGAAAATACCCATCTGCCATATTGGTAGGCAACGTGGGTTCAAATACTCAATCAACTGGCGCTATATCCAACAGCAAAAGAAGTCCGGTGGTTCAACCGGTTCTAAATTCACGCATCGTGGATACAATGGGCACTCAATACTTGTATATCAAACCATCCGTCTTATCTACCCATGGTATGTTGGATAAAAAATACAGATGGGCTTATTATGGAAAATACCCCAACTATTGGGTTCAACCAAACTACACTGGCAATCAAACCGATACCGCAAGTCAATGGTTATATATTCAAAACAAGGCCGCCGCAAACACTTGTAGTCTTAAGGTCAATAATGTCGGAACTTATGAAGGTCACAATGTCTCTTGTGGTCCAACATTATGTGGTTCTGGACGTTCTACGGCAAATTTCAAATACAATGATATGGCTCGTAATGCCCCATATACCAAGACACTTTATCAGCCAGTATCTTATTCTCAATATAACTTGTATCTTACTCGGGGTTGTAATAATCCAGTGGGACCACAAAAACCTTTCCCATTTGCCGTTCAAACCGGTAGAAGTCAGGCCGCAAGTGGAACAAGTATTACTAGTTTTGCGAATGGCTGTAATACAACACCTATTTATGTAACACCTCCAGCGTGGTACACCGCTGTCCAACCAGGCCAAGAGCCTGATTTAAAAAATAAAATACAAAGCACCCCACTAGGGAATCAATAAATATACTTTTCTTAAAAGTATATTAGTTTGCTATATTTTATAAAAAGTATATTAGTTTGCTATATTTTTCTTTAAAGTATATTATTTTGCTATACTTTTCTTAAAAGTATAAAAAGTATATTAGTTTATTTTTCTATACTTTTCTTAAAAGTATATATATGATTACCAAAGGAACCTTTGGATATATAATTGGACGAAAGAAGCGTTTCATGTATGTTGATAATGACGCCGACCTACTTTGGCAAATATTAGTGAGGGAAATTTATATACTTATGAAACATTTTCAAACAAAAGAACACCTTCAAAAGGCATTTGAAAAAATAAAAACAACCAAATCAAAACCCAAACCAAAAGATTCAGATATAAACAAAAACAAAATATTTCTGGATTTTTCAAAGGATGGCCATGATTGGTATTCTCTCTTACAGTTTTGTCAAGGAAGCTTTATAAATATTCTGGAATCTGGATATATCATAAATGAACCAGAAGAGAGAGGTCATGTGTTTTTATTAGATTTCAACAAAGGAAACGTTTGTTTTTATAAAAAAAACTGGGATGGTATTATTCATGAATTAGACACGGCAACTATAGAAGAAATTATGGAATTTGATGATATGCCGACCAAATCTTACACCGAAATTATAAGCGAAATGACCGCCAGATTTAACGATTATTACGGTAACCTAACGAGGATTGAAAAAGAAATAGAAAAAATTAAAAATGTTATGAGTGAAGCGAAAAAACAATGTTCTTACAATATTGAAGAAAAAACTTCCAAATTATTGGAAAAAATGAATCTGGAAAAAACAAAATTACACATGAATCGCAGAGTATTTTATCATCGGTTAAAGGCACTGGACTTGATTGAAACGTCCGAAGACGCGCCAGAAACACCTTTAAAAGAATGACCGAGTAAAAGAATGACCGAGTAAAAGAATGACCGAGTAAAAGAATGACCGAGTAAAAGAATGACCGAGTAAAAGAATAACCGTGTAAAAGAATGACTATAAACAAAACAATTTAAACATTTTTATACAAATAAATATATAAAAATGTCTTCATTTTTAAATAACAACCTACGAAACATACACGTATTAAACAATCTGCTCGGCACCTATGATAGAGTTATGGTAATAAAAATATTTGTAGATACAGACGACAATACATTGAAAGATCTATATTATAACGCCGCTCATAATCACAACGCTAGACTATTAAATAACGCAGTCCATATAGATGCCGGTTTTGACCTATTTGCTCCCGGCAATGACCCACAAAACGCAGAAATTTATGGCGATTTGTTGCCATTTTTCGGTCCAGGATGGTACGAAACAAGTCCGGTAAATAAATTGGATTTTAAAATTTGTTGTGCGGCGAAAATGTTTTTAAATTCCGGAAAGAATTACAACACTGGTTATTACATGTATCCTCGCTCGTCACTTTCCAAGACGCAATTGCGATTGGCTAATTCTACTGGAATCATAGACGCCGGATATCGTGGTCACTTAATGAGTATGTTTGATGTAGTAAATATACCAACATCATATAAAAATAATTCAGAATCTATGGATCTTGATAGAACACCAGATTATTTTGGTAAAAAATATGAGCGTTATATTCAAATATGCGCACCAGGATTAGCGCCAATTATTGTAGAAATAGTGCGAACAAAAGAAGAATTAGGAGAGGAAACAGTGAGAGGTGCGGGTGGTTTTGGTTCTACCGGAAGTTAAATTATTTGTTTAGTCATTTATTTATGATATATAATTTATATATCATGAATGATAAAATATTTAATTAATATATACAAATGAAAAAAACTAGCAATAAATCAACAAAAAAAAGGGTACCAAAATACCACTTCAAAACAAAATCAAACAAATCAAACAAACCAAACAAACCAAAATCATCCAAGCGTAATAAACTGAGAGGCAGTGGAACAGGTTCATCTAAACAAAAAACACCAAGTAATCCATTTGAAGAATTATATTATATAGAACAAAAACAATCTACAATGCCAGTTTCAGAAAAAATAGCTACAATAAAAAAGTTAGCTCCAAATTTAGGAAAAATGTTACCTATAGATAAAGCCGTAAATGATATGTCAGTGAAAGAATTATTGACCACTGTAGATATATTAGGAGTAAACACAGGCACCGCCGCTCTAGAAAAACCAGATTTGGCCGCCTTATTAACGGTGGAATTGAGTAAAACCAAAAATGTTAAAATAGATAAAATGTTATCAGATATAGTAGAGAATAAACGCAAAAAATTATTTAAAGAACGTGATGAACGAGAAGCAGAACAACGTAAAAAAAATTTGGAAATACAACGAGCTGCCGAACAACAACGACAAAAAGAAGCGGAACAAAAAAAATTTGCCGCAGAGCAACAACGAATCGCAGCAGAGCAACAACGCATTGCCGCAGAGCAACAACGCATTGCCGCAGAGCAAGCACACATTAGGGAGGTTGAGAGAATGGGAGATGAGGCTAGAAGAAGACAAGGATATTATCCTCCACCTCCCCCCTATAACAGATACTACCAACAACAATACCATCCCCAAAGATACTACCAACAACCTCCCCCTGAGGCCTATTATCACGCAGCAGATTCGTTAAGAGAGTTTTACAGCATACCACCAGAATTGAGACAAGGAGACAATTTTAACCGGGAAAAATTTGCTGATTTTGAAACCCATTATCCATATTAAAAGACCTGTAAAATGTAAAAATATCAAACGTATAAATAATTGTAAAATATCAACCGTATAAATAATTTTATAAATGAATATTATATGAAATCATTTGCCACAAATTTTAAAAATATAAATATGAAAAACATAAAAAATCTAGTAAATGAAAATACAAAAACAAAAGTGATTGGAGTGTTAACCATATTAGTAATATTATGGTTAATATTATATTTTATCCCAGAGCTGTTTACTTCTCTCTTTAACACAATTTTAGGTAATTTAATATTACTAACCATATGCGCATTATCATTAATGTATAATCTTAAATACGGATTCGTTATTACGATTCTCACAGTAATTTTATATCGGGTTTTCCAATTGTCAAGAAAGGAAGGTTTTGCCTGGAATCCACAATCCACCCAGGATTTTATATTAATTCAAAGCACTATAAATCCCCAAAAAGTATTTGATGTAAACTTGATACAAAACAATCAGGCCAGTCAAGCCGAATTGGATTATTTTAATAAACACAAAATGTGGCCATGGTCTCAAAAAACCATAGAATTATACGTAGAAGCACTCGCCAAAAACCCCTTTATCCGAACATGGCCGGAAGATGGTGTGAATTATGCCAGGTCTATTTATAACGAAGCGGCAATATTGAGGGTATTATCTTATCAAACCAAAGAAGGCCAATTTTTATTAAATGGCGTTCTAGTCCAAGACCCTTCTGGTAATAGAATGGAGGATTTGCCAAACGGGTTCGGAGATTTTCCATATAAATCCGGACTTTTAGGTAACAAAAGTGACGACGTAATTAAATGTAACATGAATAACCCAAATGGTGCCACATTAGAGCGAACTACTTATACGGGTAAAGGCGGTATATACGGCGAACAAACATCAAAAGTCACTCCTGTAGATTATAATGATTTGGAAAATATAATTCCTGGCTTTACATTTCTAAACGCGCCATGTAATCCGTGCGGAGCCATCAATGAAACACCAGACTATTCTTGTCCATTTAAATTGACAGTGAAAAATAAACCACCATTTATTAGTAAAATATGGCAATACCTGTGGAATATAGACGATAGTCCATTACACTCCATGCCGTCATTTTTACAAGAAGATATAAACCCCAATCAGTTTCCATTATTGAGCGAATTACAAACAGAATTAAAAAAACAGAATACTTATACTCCCCCAGAAGTAGATACAAAATAAAACAAAAATAAAACAAAAATAAAACAAAAAATTTATACACTTGAATATTTACAACAAAGGAATTTTACAACCCAGCATAATCTATTTGTGATTCTTCTACATCTTCTTCTAAAGGAACCCTTTTCCCATCGCTAATATTTCGCATAAGTTTGGTAGCTGTAGGTGTCAAATAAGGCGCATCATCAAAATCCGAAATATTATGCATAAGAAGAGGAGGTAGCATCATATTATTTATAACGTTACTAGCAGTCGGAGTTTTGTCCCTTCTCCGTAAGGGAGTTCGGCTCAAACATCTTCCCGAATTGTCGTCTTCTGCGTCCGGTGTATGACTCACATTATAGCCTCTTTGCGTTCCTTGAGAGCTTTGTCTGGCAGTGACATACATTGCGCCAAATTTAGTACCAAGAGTTCTATAACATATATATATATCGTCACACAAATTTTTCATGATTTTATCATCCAGAAGATTATGGTCCGTCATAAATTTTTTCATTTCTTCCATAAATCCCGCCAAATCATTTTCTAATTTAGTTTGTTCTTCTTTAGAATCCAAATCATTCTTATTTATATTTAAATTAAATACTAAGGAAGAATCGCGTAAATAATCATTCGTTTTCTTACGCTTCAAAAACTCCTTCGCCATAAATAGATGTTGAAGCGTTCTTTGTCTATAAATATATTTAGTTAGGTCTTCTTCATTCGTTTCTTCTCTCGTAATAGTCATGTTCATATTCGTATCCAAAGAATGATGTCCAACCGCTTTATCAGCGGTTAAATTTACAGCACATTCATATGGTTTATTTGAACAAACATGATAAATTTTATTAGATTCACTGACAATTTCATCTATAGTAAGTGAATCAACCCAAATATTTTTTTTAAAGTTATAAATAAAACCATCGGAAATATTTATTTTTACATTTTTTAGAAGTTTGTAAATAATGCCATGCAGAATTTCCCCATAAACAAACCCCGAATTTTCTAATTTATCTATGAAATAATATTCGCTGTTGGCTCCGTCACTTAATGCGTTTAGAAGTGTAGCGTCGTGATGAAGACCAAAACCAATAAAGGCATTCGTAATACTTCGGTCAACCATTTCAGCCAACACTTCGTGAATATTATTTCCAGAAGTAACATCTCCATCCGTCATGAATATGTTACATATATTACCACAATAATTATCTATTTTCTTAATTTCGTCAATCGTTTCTTTCAAATTTTGAAGAGCCAATTCAATATTTGTGCTACCTTGTGGAATGATTTCATCAATTTTAAATATAATTTCATTAAAATTTTTACTATTAACTGCCGTCCTTTCTACAATATTGTAAATTTTATCGTCAAAACATCTGATGGTAATGTGGTTGTGAATATCTTGATTCTCCTTAAAATAAAACACCATATTTTTAAGAGTGTGTACAATATGTTGCATTTTACTTCTTCCATCCGAACATTTATCTGACATAGATCCAGAACAATCAATCATAAAGATTAAATCTTGATCTTGTTGGCTCACCGGCGCTGAACATGCCTGTAAATTAAGTATACCAAAATTGGCATCTTTTATAGGAACTGGAATCAGTTCGGTATCAATCGTTTTAGTGTCAAACTTAAGAGTTTGAGTTACAAATAGTTGTTTTAATAATGAATTCGCAGACATTTTACGTATAAGTGCTAAGGTTTTATATTTTATTAAATAAAATATTTTTTATTCAATTTTTTTATCAATGAAATCAAAGAATCGTGATTCAATATATTCACTTGCCTGAAAATAGTCTTTAAACGAAGTATTATATTGAAATGGGCTATTTCTAATAGGAATACTTACATGAATCATTTTTTGGTCAATTTTAATGTCAAAAAAATCTGTTTCCTTACCAAATTTAGTGTAAGATATCCAGTTCATTTCATTTCTAACCAAGTGCCATCCGTTTTCTTTGAACATTGCGTCCAAAAGTAGAAAGCCTTTGTTTTTAATTAGGCTGTCTAAAATGGAGTTATCTATCTTGGTATTGCTATTGGCCGACATTTGTATGATTATAATTTATTACATGATAATCCTTTAAATGAATTTACAATAAAATAAAAATAAATAAAATAATAAAACGAAATAAAAACAATTGTAAATAATATTTATAATGGAAAATAATATGCCTCCACCTCCACAGTCACAGTCACAGTCAGCAGTAGAAGAACCTACCCAAACCGAAGTTAAATTGGTAGATATTCAAATCGCTGATGAAAATACCGCTTTAAATGTGATGGTTGGGTTTTTGTCTCTAGCTAATAAAAGAGGGGCCTTTGGTCTAGACGAGTCTGCCAAAATTTGGGAATGTATTAAAATGTTCCAAAAACAAGTTTAATACAAAAAATACAAAAAATACAAACAATACAAACAATACAAACAATACAACAATACAACAATACAACAATAATATTAATAACAGTTAATATTATTAGCAAAATATATGGTGGCAAATAGAAGAAGTACGTGAAATATCAATGTTATAATTTGTTTCATTCGTGTTTGATTTTCTTCATCCCTTTTACATTTTTCTTTATAATATATTAATTCATCAATTTTTTTTATTCCATTTGATATTACACTAACACCGCACGACAAATTATATGTATCATCAGGGTCACGACTAAAATCAATAAATGAATCATCTTCATATTCTACACACAATTCGCCGTCTAGACCAACATGTGTTTTTTCGCGTAAAACCTTTCTCTTTACCTTATCTTGATTTTCTTTATATTTACGACGAACTTGTTCAACATAATTCATACGTCGTTTCATGATTAATTCAAACATTCTATTTTGTTCTTTTTTCATACAAGCAATAATATATTTTAATACATCAACATCATAATTTTCTAAAATTTTTAAAACTTTTTTACTGCTAATTTCTTCTATAAATTTGCGAGAAATTTCTGAACCAAGATAGTTCTTTTCAATTTTTAATTCATTTACCAACTCATTTAATCCGTCATCCACATGTAATCTGTCATTCACATGTAATACGTGATCCGCATTTAAATTTACACTCATATTCAAATTATTTTGATTCTAGTTTGATTAATTTAATATAATTAAAAGCTTATTATCAGTATCAATTTTTTATTATTTCTTATGAATTATTATTTAAAAAAATTTATTAATTTATATAAAATAGAATGAATATAAAAACACTATATTTTATTTGCGATAAGTTTTTTGAAAAATTACATCCAAACAATTCACAAACTGATGAATGTGTAAGTGAATCAGAAGAAGACATAGATGAAATTGTGGAAGATATAACTAAAGATTATGAATATTTAACCGAATGTTATAAAAAAATATTGTCTTATACACATTTGAATAATTAAAACCCGCCACGAAGACGTAAAACAAGATGAAGAGTGCTTTCTTTTTGAACACCGTAATCAGAAAGACTGCGTCCATCTTCTAATTGTTTACCGGCGAAAATAAGACGCTGTTGGTCGGGAGGAATACCTTCTTTGTCCTGAATTTTAGTCTTAACATTCTCAATCGTGTCACATGGGTCTACTTCAAGGGTAATAGTTTTACCGGTAAGTGTTTTAACAAAAATATTCATTTTATAATGTATAATAAGAATATATTTCTAAGTTTATTCTTATTATAATAAATTAGTTATTGAATTTTATATTTTATATAAAATTTAACGCTTCTGATAGGGTTTGAACCTATGACCTCACGGTTAACAGCCGTGCGCTACTACCAACTGAGCTACAAAAGCAAAACATTGATACAGGTTCCGCTGGTATTATAAATAAAAATTTATAATTTCAAAACATATTTGTTTTTGATTGCTGTAATGGAACCGAATATACTTTTTAAAGGTATATTAATTTGGCTATAACTTTTTAAAGGTATATTAATTTGGCTATACCTTTTTTAAAGGTATATTAATTTGGCTATAC
>JACCEB011683636.1_pt1 | contig 26542 bp, 24 predicted proteins | sample 7454761 | NCBI WGS metagenome assembly JACCEB01 (sample SAMN15323454, study PRJNA562643) | freshwater metagenome | isolation source: river surface water | place: USA:Blue River Watershed | collected 2017-08-18
TCAATAATGTCGCCGTGCATACGAACACTTTCTAACATACTATTGTTGAAGAACTGTTCGTAACTATTTAGTTCCTGCTCCTGCATACGCTGTTTGTACAACATAGGATTGGTAGGAATAATTTCATCTAGTTTTTCTTGATTAGCCTCTAAACTATCAAAGCTCTTGTGATATCTAAAAGCAAATTTGTCGATGCCTGCTAGTTTAGAAATACCATATAACATATCGCTAATTTGTTCTGTAACTTTACTTGTTCTTTGTAATTCTACGAACACACGATACTTCCCATCTTCTAATTCGCCTGGGCTCATATCAGCATCTAGAACAAAGTCGTAACCTTTTTCTACAAAACTAACTAGATCCTCTGCTGGACTACGACTTTCTACAGTAAAACTTAGAACAACAACATCTTCGTCGTCGCCCATTTTAGATTTATAATTGTCTACTTCAAATACACGATTTACTAGGTTAACTAAATCGTTGGCTAGTAAACTTGTTTCATTAAGCGGTTGGTGCGGCACTTGCTTCTCCTCCTGGTACTGGAGCGGCTGCGGCCGCTGGTGGTGCACCTGCTGTGGCTTCACCTGCTGGTGGTGGAGCAAGTTCAGGCGCCTTTTGATCATTGGCTGGTTCTAGTTCGTCCATTAATTGGTTATGATATCCGCGGAAGATTTCTAACATTAACTTCTTAGGCATTTGTACTTCTACAATCCAAATTGGGTGCTCGTCTAGTTTACCAAGTTTTGTACCTGGACGAATGTCGTCAGGTTCTTTAATTTCTCTAGGCTTGACTAATGTATCTTTTTTGTAAATTACTCGACAGCCGTATTCCATCAAACGCTTTGCGGCCTGTGGGTTAGGCATTTGTTTGTGAGGCCACATAAAACTAGCACTGACCCAATGACGGTCAACGACAGGTCCTTTGATAAGTTCTCCATCGCGCCAGTTTTCAAATACATACATATCCAACTCGTCAAATACACGCTCGAAATCCTTAAGGATTGCAAGGCTACTATTGTTGTTATATATGGTGTTGATGTTTTCTATAATATCTAAAATATCGTGCATTTTTCAGTCATCCCTCGATGAAGTATTTATCTAGACGATTTTGATATAGTATCAGTTCTATTTTTCTTCTAGATGTTAAATATTTTTGTAGGACCTCTCAGTTGTCCTACAAGAAGTGTGACAATATGACGTCCTACGCCTCAAAAGGAGAGCAGTTAATGACGACAAAGAGAGCCAAAAAACGTTTCGCCAACGAGGGCTATAATAACCCTCGAGCAAATGTTATTGAGTTTCAACCATTTCAACACACACTTCCTCAAAGTCTTCCACAGAAGAAAAAGAGCGTACACGTAATTCCTCGCAACCGTAATCAGGAAGAATATCTATTTAAACTATTAGACCCATCAAAAAACATAGTTTTTGCTCTGGGCCCCGCTGGCACGGGCAAGACGCTGATAGCGTGTCAAGTCGGTATTAAACTCTTTAAAGAAGGGTTGGTAGATAAAATCGTGGTAACACGCCCTGCTGTTTCTGTAGACGAAGATCATGGATTCCTTCCCGGTACCCTAGAGCAAAAAATGGCTCCCTGGACTAGACCCATCTTTGATGTGCTAGCCGAGTACTATTACGCTCGCGATATCGAGAACATGATCCGAGAAGGTGTTATTGAAATTAGCCCGTTAGCATATATGAGAGGTCGAACCTTCAAGAAGGCATACATTATTGCAGATGAAATGCAAAATGCTACGCCAAATCAAATGAAGATGTTGCTAACGAGATTGGGAGAAGGCTCTAAGATGGTCGTAACCGGTGATTTAAGACAAGCCGATAGATTAGAAGATAACGGTTTAATTGATTTCACGGAGCGATTGGCAAATAAACAACTAGATTTGTTAAGCGTCGTGCAATTTGGTATGAAAGATATCGAAAGACACGAAGCAGTAAAGGAGGTGTTGTCTATTTACGGTGATTAAACCTAGGAGGGGTTAATCCCCCTCCACTTGTTTTACTTCGATGCCCGATGCTTTGAGAAACTTGACCCCTGAGTCATCTCTATAGTTTTCACCATAGTAAACACGATTAATGCCAGACTGATAGATAAGTTTGGCGCAATCGAGGCAAGGAGCATGAGTAATAAAAATATTAGCACCAAGCCCAGACTCATTACTACGGGCCAATTTAGCAATGGCGTTTGTTTCGGCATGTAGTACCTCCGGTTTAGTTTTTAGTACAGTTCTGTGTATAGCACCTTCGTGCCCTGAGTAAAGTTCTACACTTTCATCTTCACAGTTATTATCCCAGCCAGCAGGCATACCATTGTAGCCAATACTAATAATTCTGTCGTCTTTAACTACAATGGCGCCTACATGAAGTCTGCGAGCATGACTAAGTTCTGCGAATGTTTCCGCAGTTTTCATGTATGCTTTTACTAACTTAGGCTTCATTGAGTCTTGCTAATCTAATCAATGTAGCCGCTAGGTTAATTTCGGGATCAGCCATAGATACGTGGTCTACTAATCCTTGTTTAATTACTAGCACAGCATTGTCCTGTGTATGCTCGTCCCTGCCAAACAGAGTAATGTTGTTGTACATCCAAGTGTAGATTTCCTCCATTTCTTCTGGACGAGCCTGACTACACAGTAGTTTACGTGCTTCTTGAATACGACCCTTCTTAAACAATTCAACCATTTCAACTCTGTAGTCTGCACTACCTTCTACAGCATCCGGCAGTATTAGTTTACCAGCCAAACTGTTCATCTGCACGTTGTTAATACATTTACGCAAATCTGGATATGTACCTTTGACATAAGTATCTAGGGTATCCAAGTCAAATTCAATATTTTCTTCTACAAGAATAGTTGCCACACGAGCAGTAAACTCTGTAATGTCTGTGCGTTCAATTTTAATTTCTTGGCAACGACTTTTTACTGGAGTAATAATTCTGTGCGGATAGTTACAAGTAAAAATAAAGCGAACGCTGTTACTGTAATCTTCCATTAGATTACGTAGTGCTGGCTGAACAGAATCTTTGTTCATATAATCTGCTTCGTCGATCAGCACAACCTTGTAATCCCCAAAAGGCATAGTTTGACAAAAACCGATTAGTTTATCAATCCATTCAATTTTACGACCTTCCTTACTGCCGTTAGCAATAAGAATATCTGTGTCTTCTACACCGATTTCATTTAATAGCACTTTGGCTAGCGTAGTCTTGCCTGTACCAGCATTGCCGCTGAACAACAAGTGAGGAATAGCCTTCTGACTAATCCATTTTTCAATTTGTTGTTTTAGTGTTTCGTCCTTAAACACATAACCGTCTACTGTTTTAGGACGATACTTTTCTACCCATAATTCTTTCATTGTAACGATGCCTTTTGAAAAGTTTTAACTTGATCTCTGCTTTCACTAATATTATCCACCATAGTGTCATATTCTTCTGGACTTAGCGCAGATTTATAAATGGTCAGTGCCTGTGCAATCATAATAGCCGCTACAGGCAATGGCCCATATTCTCCAGCCATGGTATCTGTGAATGATAGATACGTTCCGTATAATTCTTCTAATCGTTCGTCTGTCAAAATAATTCCTCCGCAATTCCTAACACTTCGGCAATGATAATGAACACTCCTGCTCCAATTAAATCGCCTTGGATTAATCTATAACCTGCGGCAAATCTCATTCCGCTTTTAACAATGCTGATTCTAAAATGCCACTTGCTTGTATCTTTAGGTTGAACTTCCACGTTTAAAAAATCCTTTAATAGTTTGTAATAGATTATAATATCTTGTTTTGTATTGGTCTATCATGATATCATCGATCATTGGTCTGCGGTGCGGACACCTGCCTTGATTATAATTACAGCCTTCGTGGATTTGATGTCCACAAGTATCGCATTTCATAGAGCCTCCAATTTTATCTTATTATACAGAATAAAAAAGGGTCCGTCAAGACCCTTTGGTGTTATTTTTTGGTAACGAATGGTTCTAATACTGGAGGACTCCAGCCTACTGGTTTTAATACTTTACCATCTTCACGTTTACGCACCTTGCCAGTTTCTTTGTCAATTTTGGCAAAGTTAGTACGCATAACTTCCTTCCACGCACCTTCGGCATCTGCTCCCATACTATGTATAGCACCGACGGTAACAACTAGAATATCAATTAGCGCATCTAACTGTTCTACACGGTCGTTGGCCGCAAGAGCCGCTTTGAATTCTTCGTTGTATTCTTCGTGGATTAAATCAATGTACAACTTATATTGTGCTTCGTTAAATTCTTCAACGGTTTGGTCACAAGCAACCATGAATTTTTCTTGATCTCGAAATGGGTTTGTCATAGGTGTCCAATAATCATGTCTTTAGGTTGTTCGTCGTCCCACATCATAACTGCTTCGTTATCGATCATACGAATAGTGATTTCTTCACCGCTTTCGATTTCATACTTGATACCTCTAGTCCATCGTCCGTGTTCAACAAGTATCCAGTCACCGACTCCGTATTCTTCATCGTGTTCTGGACCGACAGCAAATACCTTGGCCCATCTTGGATGGATACCACGATCCTTGCCGTCATCACTTTGAATGATGATACCGCTTTGAGTTTTAGTATCACCGAAATCCATATCTGTTACAATAACTTTGTCATGCAACGGTCTAATGGTTCCTTTAACTACCGCCATTTATTATTCCTTTTCTTGTGGTAATTCAGATTGTTCGTAAAAGTCTTTTAAAATATCTTCACGTTTGCGAAGAATTTGACCACCTGGGCCTAGTTCGTCTCCACGAGCATTAACACGAGCATTTCCTACTGCTGGAGTTAGTTCGTTGCGTTGACGTAATAGATCCATATCTACAGTTCTACCGTTGGCTGTACGATAAACTTTCTTTGGTGCTGGTTTCATGGGCATTTTAATGTCCTCCTTAATATATGTACTTATCTCAGGAATTCGCGCCAGTCTAAATTATATTTCAAACTGTCAATTTTATGTACACCAATTAAGTATAGTACATAACTGGCTACGCTACTTCCTCTTCCTACACCCCAAACTATGCCTTCCTTACGACAAATATCTACGAAATATTTTAGCCAGCGTAGCAGATCCAGCATATTTCTTTCTCTATACTCTTGTAATTCTTCTATTAGTCTTTGGTAGTTTTCTTTAGGACATTCGTTAACAAGAAACCCTTCGATGTCCATTTGTTTGTATTCCTCTGGCATATTCCAATTACTCTGCATTAAGGAATCAAACTCTGTTTTAGAAAGTTGGGGTTCTTGATATTCTCGTATTTTTACAGATTCAGAATGTAGATTAAATTGCTCAACGTCTGTATCGTTGGGCTCTGCCAAAATATCAGGCAAGACATCCAATTTACCTTGGTAAATTAAATCAAAGATGTCTTTGGCTGAATATACTGGAATACCTAAATTATCAATCCTCATGCAAGTATTTTAACTTACATTAATGAGGCTGTCAAGATCTGTGTCTCGTTTTTGGTATTGTTCTTCCCAGAGTTTTTGTCTGCGAATGTTTAGTTCTGCTTTATACATGTCCAACAACATAATAATCTGCTGTTGAACTCCGGAGTTACTAGCGGCCATGAAGTATCTTCTACTAAGATCTTGGATCTTAGTTTCAAGTTCCACGTCCTTTAGTTTGGAAAAATCTTCTGCTAGTGGGTGCATTATAGTGCTGTAAAGTTACCTAAGTATCTTCCAAATACGTTTACGCCGCCATCGTAAGTCCAGAATTCAAAAATCTTTGGACTTGTTGAACTAGTAACGCTCTGTGTACCTGGCCATCCTGATTCTACATAGAAGTCACCGATGGACTCTGTGTTGAAAGCAAAGAATTGTTCTGTACCATTTCCATATAAATGAACTCTAATAACAGCCAATGTTCCAGTTGCTGGCAAGTCAGAGAATGTAAGTTCTAAAGGACTTCCTGCGTCAGGATCAACGGCCGCCAATGTATATACATGATACGATCCAGCAGTGAAACTAACGTTCTGACTAGCAACAATGTTACCGCCAGCGTTGAATTCAAAACTAGCACCTTTTAGATTTGCGTTGGCAATAGTGTTTCCGCTGAGATCTGTCTCTGGGCTAGAAATATCTAGTCTAGATGCCTGTAAGTCTTCGATGTCGCCTTTGGCTTGAATTAGTGTATCTTTAATTGCAGAAAAGTTATCACGGAAGCCTTGGCTTTCGTTGTCTACGCCCGCTACTGGGAACGCTTCGTCTATTTGGGTCTCGCGGTATGTCATTTTACTGGGTATCCTTTATTTGATATTTATCATATGTTATAACGTGCATCGGAGAATTTTAGGTATTTTTCCTGCACATCGTTGATGTCAGAATCTATGATAAATCTATCAATTTCAAAATCTAATTGATTAAAATCAAAGTTTCTGTTAATAATGTTGTCTAAAATATACTGTCCCTCGCCAGGTTTACAGTAGCATAGAGGTACTGCTTTAACAAATCCTGTAGCCGCAGTTCTAGCATCCTGTGGAGTAGTCATCCAAAGTGGCAGGAATTCATTTTCAGTTAGTCCTACTTCTGAAATATTTGCTCTAACATTTTTAATACTGCTAGGGTAAACGTATTCGGTATCGTCGCCGCTGACCATAACATTTGCAGTATCAATAGTCACAGGAGTTGATGTAGGACTAAGTCTGTCAAATGCCTGCTCATTTAATTTGCCATTGATATATGTGCTTCCATAGGTAACAGTTCCATTGCCATCAACTGTGCCTAGTGCGCCGTCCACTGGGTTGCGTCTTGCTTGGTTAATTTTTGTTGGGCTGTTTACACTTCGATCCAACTTAATTCTACTGGCCGCAGATTTATTAGCAATTTCGTAATCGTCTAGGATTTCAAGATAAATGATTTCGTAGACAATATCGTTAGTCCCCTGTATCTTAGCAATGGCCTTTTTAAGTTGACCAATTCTATAACGCTTACGTCGGATATTCTTTGATATTGCGGCAATATATTCTGGCATTGCTTTGCTTTCAATGCCAGCGTAAATTAACATTTTTAATTCTGTTTGTAATCCGTAGTTTGGATCGCCTAAGCGATAAATTTTTTCCGGAGTAAACACAGTTGTATCGTTGATAAAATTGTAGAACAATTCTCTCTTTGATTGCTTAGGTAAAGGCTTGGTATAGATATTACTATACAGAGTTAGTGTACCTTCGCTGATTGTAATTATAAATTCTTTATCTACTGAGCTATATCTAAATTGATCCTGTGCGTTAACAACGAATCTATAAGAACGATCCACCGTCAAAAAGTCTCCGTCGAATGTAGTATCGCCACCGTCAAACAACGTAAATCCTGAAATACTATTAGCACGGAACTGATTAATTTTTCCTTCGATAATGCCAGATGATTTTAATGTAAGTCCTTCGGGTAATCTTCCGTCTACCAAGGTATATCGTAGTTTGGCATTAGGCACAGTTGTAGTTGCTTCTACATAAAAATTACTTGGAAAACTTGGTTTAATCGAACCCAATATTCTATCTGTTGTAAATTTAATAACAGAATCTACTTCTCCTAAAACGGCAATAGTAAATGTCTTTGGAGCAATTTGTGTTGAAAACTCGCTGACTGATTGGTTATAAAGTTTTCTAATAATTAATCCGTCGGTGACGTTAGTTAACAATGCTTCCGCTAATTTAAGGGTAGCCATTGTTCCGCCTAATACTGTATTGCTAACGTATTCAGTCATAGTATAAATGCTAGGGCCAATGCGGATAACATCTCCTATTAATAGACTAACATCTTCGTCTGGCAGAGGTAGTATCTTTAAGAAAGTTTGACCAATGGGTGCATCATCTGCTACTACAATAGCAACTTCAACTTCAGTTAAATTTTCTTTGTCATACTTAATAGCATTGACTGTAAATTTAAACTCTTTAGTAATTGCTGGTTGATAAGGCGCAAAACCAAATACTTCAGCAGTATCAGTGTCAATGTATAATCCGTCTGGTAATACGCTAGGAGTTAAATCGTCGTTAAGTGCCGCTAGTTCGTATCTCACAGGGCCAACTTCTGGGTTAGGATCGAATACATCTAACAAAATAGTTACATAGTTGTTGGCTCTTCTTAGGCCAAGGTTTGCGGCACTTAACCATATTGGTGCTCTTAGATATGTAGAGTCTGCTGTGTAAGCACCGTTGCCGACTTGTAAGAGCGTGTTGTCGGTTCTGAGGAAGTCGTCGCCTACTACATAAATTCTAAATCTTCTTCTGGCAGTAGATTCGCCATCGCTGACTGTGACAATAAATTCGTAATTTCGATTTAGTTTTCTAGGAGTAACAACATTTAAATAATCTTCTTCTCCGATATTAGGACGCTTACCAAAGTCATAGGCATAGGCATCGTACAAGTTTGTATCGTAGAATCCTGTACGTGCGGTTACGTCTAATGCAATAATAGGGTCGATTATACCAGTAATTCTTCCTGTGCTACTCATAGATAGGCCAGGAGGAAGTTCACCATCACCGTCGCCGATAAAATATTCTAAAGAATCTGTTGATGATAAATCTGTATCTGTTGCTTCTAGTTGAAAATCTACAGGTGTATTATCTAACACAAATGTCAGCGGATCTTTAATTAATGTAACAGTACCTGAGACAGTTTGTGAACCTAAGTCGCCGCCAAGTTTATTAAATGTAATTGTGGTAGCAATTCTTGTAAGATAATCTTCGTACTCTTCTCCGTCTAAAGGTAATGGTTGCAGTATTTCTACATTGGCGGCGTTGAATGCCGCAACGTTGGTAGCAATAGTTACAATATTTCCAAATACAAAGTTGTGAGCAGATCCGGTAGTTATAGTAACAAGGTTGTCTTGACGTTTGGCACTAATAACCGCTGATACCCTAGTTGTAACAGGCCCAACAGGTAGCAGTCCAGTGTCTTCTGTAAAGACCTGATAATATGTACTGTTTGGGGGAGTTACTCCTGTAACAGTAGTTGTAGTTCTATATAATGTGCTTTCTTCCGATACTGTGTGTCTAATAACAGTATTTGGAATATATGTTATTGTTGGATCAAAGTCGTATATTTGAATATCTGGATTTGGTCCAGGAGTGATCCATATAGGCGCATCTGGCCCTGTGACAGTCATAGTATATGTTCTGTCAGAAATCTCCGTGCCATTGCTTGCACGAATTACAAATGTGGACGTTGTGTTACTAGCAACTTCTAAAGGAGAACCTTTAATTACCCATGTGCTTAAATTTGTGTCATAGGTAACTCGTAGTCCGCTGGGCAAACTACCTGCGATAACTGAAAATGTGACTCCGGTTAGATCTGTGCCTGGAATTATAGGCAGAGGTATAGTCTGGGTTTGTCTTTCGCTGTAAGTATTAAAACTGTAGCCAGACGGTTGATTCCATATATTAAGCATTGTTTAATCCCCGATACTGTATTTATCGGTGTCAGGGATTAAATTCTTACCATGGAGTTGCGTTAAATGCTACACGAACCCAGATATCTACGCCGCCTGTGGTGTAATCTGCAACACAGCGATAAATGAATCCGTCTGTAATAATAACAGTTCCGGCAGCATCTCCGCTTGCGCCCTGAGATGTAGTTGGCGCAGCCGCAGTACTTAAGAATAACGAATCGTTAAGAACAAAATTTCCACTTATTAAAACACCGTCTCCGTCTAGACTTAATGGTGTAAGATCGTATGCGCTAGTTCCAGTGTTATAGACTTTAAAGTTTAAACCAGGACTTAATGGACTAGGTAAATTAGATTGAGTAAATGCTTCAATCTTGATTAATTGTTCAGTTGTCGTACCGTCATTTACTTTAAATTCTACAGCAGAGCCTGAACCTTCTAAGTCTAGTGCTTGACCATTAAGTTCTAATGCTATAGGACGACCGCCTGTAGTTGCACTATCGTTAACTTTGAGTAGTGTAGGGCTACCAGCAGTTGCATTAAACGTGCCAAGTCCAGTAACTGTTACATTTCCAAATGTAGAAGCATTTGTTACATCGATGCCGTTTGAAAAATTAGTGTTAGGAGTTACAGTTAAATCACCAGAAGTAGTAGTAATGGAACTAGTAACAACGTTACCAGTGAAACTAGAACCTGTAACAGCACCAGTAACAGCAAGACTAGTTAGTGTACCAACGCTGGTAATGTTTGTCTGTGCGGCAGTTAATACAGTTCCTGTTAAATTACCAGATACATTACCAGTTACGTTACCTGTTACATTACCGGTTACGTTACCTGTAAATGTACCTTGAATAACTTCCGCTGGAATTCTTCCGTTACCCGAATCAACAAGGAGAGTAGAGTCGTTTGCAAATACGTTTCCTTCGAGCCACCCGTTAAATCCATTAGCATTAACAACACCAGTAACATTAACGTTACCAACATAAGGAGTGGATGTTAAGTTAACCGCGGCACTAAAACTACCAATATTGTTGCCATCGTCGACATACGAAAAGTTTATATTTGTATGTGTACCTGCCGCAAAAACGGCTGTAACAGCATCTCTTGCGTTTTCGTCTGAAAACGCAGTTACTGACTTGCCGCCGGCTGTTCCGTCGATGCCGTTGGTACTGTCGCCTACATACACTTGTTGAAGTGTTGTATCATAAATTAGTTCGCCTTCGAGGAATTTTCTTGCGGTTCTCTCAGCGGTTGTTCCTCTACGGATTTGTAATGCCATTCTATTCTCTCCTTATGCTATGGGTCCAGCGTCTATACTTATGGGGCTCGGATCAGTAAACGTGCCCATGTCCGTTCCAATTTCATTTAACAAATACGTAATTGGGTCGTAGTACGTAGGTGCAATGGGTCCATAGTCAAATGTATTTACCTGTCTATTTAAAAGTGTTACATCGACAAACGGGTTTTGTGTCTCAGTACCGCCGTTTCTGATTAAACCTACTACATTTCCACTTAAAGTGCCAGAAAATGTAGTGGCTGTAACAGTACTAATGTTGCTAATGGCCTGCCCATTAAAGTCAACGGTGGCGGTTGGATGCAAATCTAACTGCAATACATCGCCCACTAGTTGTAATCTTATTGGCCCTAGTGCGTCTAGTTTTCTAAGTTCTAGATTGCTGTCTGTGTTCTTTTGTTTAAAAATACCTAGTCCTGAAGTGCCTATATTTTCAGCACTAACCGGAGCATAGCCGTTGTTGTACAGATACTCAAAGTTAGTTTTAACTTTTTCAAAGGCTGTACGCAGGTCGTCCCCAGTACCGTCGTTGACGACACTTCCTAGGTTAATCTCTTGTAAATCATCATATAATGCCATGTTATTTTCCTTAGAATCTACCAACAACAATCTCAACTAGACCTTCGCCTAAATCGTCTTTGTTTTCTAAACTCTTACCAATAATAGTTCCCACGGATGGAGTATTATTCACTATTGCGTAGCCTTTCTTAGCCGCAGTGACTAGAATATCACCTTTCTTAACTTTGCCAAGTACTTTACATGGTAAGCGTCCTGTTAGTCCTACTGCTAGTGGATGTTTTCCTGCTAAATCAGCGTTCATCAAATGAGCTGGTTTCTCAGAAATAACACCAGCAACTCTAGTATCGTTATGTTTGTCAGTGACTGTAATTTCTTCATCACCACCAAATACTACAACAGTACCAGTCTCATAGTCTGCATCTGACAAGTATTTTTCAGCCAAGTCGGCGTAACGAGCACTTGTAGCAGTACCACTGAATAATGTTGCGTATAGTGTATCAGTAAATGGATTACAATAAATGCCGCCTGTGCCATACACACTATTACCACTACCCCATAACATTTGATATGTGCTGTTACTATCGTTGTTATAGTTAATTGTAACTGTACTTGCATTACCTGCAATGTTCATTGACTGTCCGCTGATGAACGAAGCAACTTTTGCGGCTGAAGCAGAGCGATGGTAGTTATCGCCAAACTTGGCCATTATGTATGTAATGCTACCAGTGTTTACATCGTCGCTACTGTTAAAGTAACTGCTGTTAATATAACGTCCACTGAAGTCACCGTTGCTGTCACGTGCAACTAGTGTACTTGCTGTGTTGGCACTTGTAGCATTTGTATTGATAGTCTTAGATGCACTACCGTCATATGTTGTACCTGTACTGTAACTTAGGTATGTTCCTAAACTCAATGCACCGCTCAATGTACCAGTAACAGCACCGTAGATAGTTCCACCTACACGTAAGTCACCGCTGATACCTGCACCACCTGTAACCTGTAATGTACCAGTGCTGTTGGCAGCACCCGTTACTGCTTGGTTAGCAGTTAGTGTAACTACATCGTTAGCAGCCAGCAACTTGAAGTAACCGTTACCACGAGTCGTTGCACCGATGTTTACGTTGTTTATTGTACCAACACTTGCTGGAGCAATAGTTACTGTTCCGGTACCAGTTGGACTCAATGTCACGTTAGCATTAGCAGGACTAAATGTTGTAGAGCTTGCTGATGTTAATGCGTTTACACTTAAAGTACCAACAGTGGTAATAGTTGTACCTGCAGGAGTAGTTCCTACGGCTGTTAAGAAATCAACAGCACCGGGTGTAGATACTGTCAGTGTAGTTCCACTGACGCTTAGTGTCTTATAGCCGCTTGAAGTTAAATCTAACTGTGCTACAGCAACACGGCCGCTACCGTCTGATTGAATTAAGGAACTAGCCTGGGCACTGGTACTAATGTTTGTTGTGCTATAAGTGTTAGGACCAATAGCAGTTAAAATCATTGCACGACCGTTGCTACCTACTGAACCAGGAGCAAATGCCGCGTTCTTAATACCATCGCCGTTGGTAACAATAGTTCCTGATGTTACTTGACGAGGATATGTAGAACTACCAGTAGCGTTACCTAGGTATGTATCGTTGGCAATATATTGTAATTTGGTTTGTAACACACCTGTAGTTGTTGAACTAGAAGTCTGTAATTCAATCCAACCATTAGTTGCAGTAAATTCTGTACTCTTGAAACTAGCCAAACCCAGGTCTGCCTGTGCAATACTTGTAGCATTAGCACGGGTAGTTGCCTTATTCATGTCTAACTTGCTTTGTGCAATAGCCGCACTAGCGTTAACGTCTGTGTTAATAATTACACCAGACTTAATGTTCAACGCAAGATTCTTAGTTCCAGGAGTCAATGAAGTTTGAATGTCGCCTGTACTAATTGTTTCAGCATTGACCCATTTTACACCGTTATAAATTAACAAGTCATTTAGACTTCTTGCTGGGCTAGTAGAAGTGTCGACTCTGTCATCGCTTAGTTCTTGATTTCTAACGTATAATTTATTAGCCGCATCTGTATCAGCAGTTGGGCTGGCCAAGTTGGCAATTGCAAATCCGCCCATGTCCATCGGATCCGGACCAGTAAATGTTAATAAACCAGCACGGTCCATGTATCCAGGACCAATTAGAGCAGTTGCATCGAGTACGTTGTTTGTACGATCCATGCCAAGACGTCTGTCGATGTAACCTTGTGTGGCTGCTTCAGTTGGTAGTGCATCGTTAGCACCGTCAGTAAATCTGTCATCGTTTGAGAATTCACTGACTGTAACACCACGTTTGAATCCTAGACCGTCTAAGTTACTCAACGCAATCGAAGCCGCAAACGTTACACGACCAGTACCTTGGTCAACTGTAAAGAATCGACCTACACGGAAAATACCGTCTTGGTCTGTGGTTACATAGAAGCAACGACCTCTTGTACGTTCTGTAACTTCACGTGCTTGGTTAGGTTCTTTTGGAGCACCGTAAATTTTAGCAGGATAGTTTGTATCGTTATAACCACCAGTACCAATGTCTAAGAAGTCGTGTCCTGTAACACGGCAAGTACTAATACGTACAATAACTTCCGCAGGTTCTGTGCTGGTCAAGCCTGCACGTAATGTTGGTGGTTCAGAAATATCTAAGTTAAAATCTGGGTCAACTGGACTGTTAATGCCGTTGGCAGCAGTTCCAGCCAAACATTTGTCTGTAACATCTTCGATTTCTACATAAGCATAACCAGCCAACAATCCCATGTCAGTGTAACTTAAGATTTTATGAATCTTGCCATCCCAGGCAGTAATCATATCTCCAGTGTTGAGTCTGTTTTCAATATCAGTTTCGTTTACACGGTCAATGGCAATCTTAGTGTCGCCTACAGTTGAGCCTAATGTTTGTCCAACATTATCTGGGTCTGCAAGAGAAACGTTGTCGGCATTGACTAATAGTTTAATATAATCGTATGTTGTGTCAAAGCCTAGAATACTTTCGTCTACGGCAAGATCTTCGTTTAGTGGTCCTTTGTTACCGTATGCTAGAACACGATAAACAATCGCACCTGCATCTGGGTCACCGACAAATGTCAACGCAGTACTTGGACGAACTGGGTTAGTGTCGTCAACTTCGTAGAATTTAAAGTTTTGGTTACTACGAATAATAATTGGTTGGTCGTGTGTTAGGGCCACAGCCAAGCCGTTTGTGGCGGTATCATTATTACCGCCAGTATTGATGTTTAGACGTAGAACATTGCCCAGGCCCCATAGGCTAGCCAAACCGCCTGCCCATGTTCCGGGGTTAGTGTTGTACTCTAATGTTACACTAGATGTTGTACTAGCAGTAGCAGTATATACACCGTTAAAACCAGTTGTAGTTGCACCGCTAACTGTGTAAGGTACACCAATTCTTGGTGTATATGGTTCAGCAGTGAATGAATATGTTACATAATATTTGCCGCCTGTTGGACCAGTCTTAAGCGGTGTTCCAGTAACAGACTGTGCCAATGTACTTGATACATCAGTTACACCTGCAACTTCGTAACGAGCAATACCGTTACCAATAATAGTATCTACAGTGATAAAGAATCCTGAACCAGTTCCGCCCACATCTGCACTGTCGCAACTTAAGATGTCACCTTCGCTGTATCTAATACCTGCACCTACTAAACCTACAGTAGTTACTACACCACCTGACACAACTATGTTAGCAGTAGCCCCAGTACCTGTACCGCCAGTTAACGGAACGTTAATATATGTACCGTTAGTGTATCCGCTACCACCGATTAAACTAGTTGCATCTAAATCTGTTACAACACCTGCACCGTGGTTAATTTCTACTTCAGAGACGTTGTACGGTGAGTAGTCATGTTGGTAGAAGAACACTTGTAAATCGCCAGTGTCGTTATCTGTGCTATAAATTCCTTGTTTATACACACGAGCAACCTGCATCATGTTATCAGACAGGTTACACTTATCTGGAACTTCTAATGGGTCACTACCTTCAGAAATAATACCATACTCACCGTGTGCGTTGGAACCGTTCAATGAACGAATCTGTCCACCGTTGTTGGCATAATAAGCAGTCCAGCAATAGTAACTGAACACAGACACAGTTTCAATCAAACCAATGTTTGTAGCAACTAGTCCATAACCTAAGTCGTTAATCTGTGTAAAGTCGTTTGAACACATACTGGTGTTACCAGCACTTAATAACATAAAGTCTTTTACATATTCTATGGTAGTAGTACCAGTGCCAAATGCCCCAGGGTCGCTTGGGTAACGTAGTGTCATAGAAGTTAACGAAGATGCCACGCACTCTACAGCATCGTTGTTATAGTTGGCATTACTATTACCAAAAATTCTATAACGAGTTTTTGTAATAGGAGCAGTTGTACCAACAGGTGTAACGATACTAAACACCACGTCCCATGACCCATCTCCTACACCAGAATCTGCTTTGCTGGTAAAGGAAGAAATAGTATATTCTAAGTCGTTGGTTACAGGAGTAGTTGTAGAAAGAACTAATCTGTATGTTGGGTAAACAATTGGTTTAGCACCAGTTAGTACTGTAGAAACATCTACTTCTGGGTCTGTGATTACTTCATTTAATAAATCAAATAAATCACCCGCCCTTGTAACAAATGCAGATCCGTCATAGTCTGAGCTGAATACCTGCGATACTCTGTCAACTAACGGTACATCGTTAATGACTTGATAGTTTAATGTTGGAGGAACTTGATTCAATACAGCCTGTGCAACTTCTTTAGCATAGGCAAATGAATCTAATGTTTGTGATAATTGATTTTCTAATACAACACGGCTACTAGCAGTACCTACATAGTAACGCTGTGCGGCACGTATTGTTAAGTATGTTCCACCGTATAACAAATCTGAAGAAACAGCGGCAACAATAAATCCAACGTCGCGTGAACAAATTTCTTCGTTATAAACTAATGTATTGGTATAATTAGCATCAATATAATCTGTAACAGCCGTTTGTAAAGTTGACTTGGCACTTTGTAGTGCAGAATTTGCACCAGTTAAACCAGCACTTACCCAAGTAGTACTTGGAGTAATTGTCGAAGGAACAGAGCCTAGACCAAGGTCAATAATTGTTAAAATTTCTCCGATGCGCTGTCCAGCAGTAGCACTGGCCGCGCTGTTACCTGGAGTACCGCGAACCTGCGCAACACCACCTTGTAGTGCAGTAATAGGTAAGTCTAATGCAATGTCTTCAACTAGACTTTGTAGATAACCATATGCGGCTAATGTTGCTGGTTTCTCAGGAGCCGCAACTTGTAGTTCTGTGTAAGAATAATAAGCCTTACCAGCAATCAATGTTTGAATGTTACCACCGTAGGTTAAGTCGTGATATAGTGCATCTAAAATGTATTCTGTATCACGTAAACATACAGCAGGATCATAACTTAATCCAACATAGTTGTTAGAAATATATTGAATTACTTCTGCTTTAATAAACTCTCTGTTAGACTCAATCAATGTTCTGGCACGATTGTAGTTTACATCGTAACCTGTTGGGTCAGGAGTTACAATAGCAGGTTCTTGAGTTAGTCCGTTAGTAATAACATCTAAGAACATATTCATGTTGGTAGTTACGCTGGTAACTGCGGTAGCACTTGCGCTAACAACTGATAGTATTTCGTCTCTTAAGAAAGTAAATGCATCGATAGTTGCAGCCTTTTGTACACCGATGGCTACTGAGGCTGAAGCTCTGTAATAAGATCTTGCCGCTGTAATTGTTTGGAAGTTACCACCGAACATTAAGTCGTAACCGATAGCATCAATTACATAACCTACGTCGCGTTGACAAGTAACAGAATCGTAGGTAAATCCTACATATTTGTTATTGATATAATTAATAACTTCTGCTTTGATAAACTCTTTATTGTCAACTAACAGCGCACGAGCACCGCGAGCACTTGGCGGATTTTCTAGAATACCAATAAACTCGTCAAACAAGTCTTGAATAGTTGCTTCTGCTAATCCACCGTCTGTAATATCAGTATCGATGTATTGTAGAACAGATTGCTGATATCTTGCTAATGGGTCTTCGTTATTGATAACATTTAATATTAATGTTTCAATATAGTTAATAGCCGCAAGTGTGTTGGCTAACTGCTGGTCAATAACAATCTTAGAACTGGCACTGGCATTAAAATATGACAACGCCGCTTGAACTGTTTTTAAGTTACCGCTATAGTAAATGTCGTGTGCGATAGCATCGCAGATATATCCTGTGTCTCGAGCACAAGTATCTTGGTTGTAACTATATCTTTGCTGTAGATAAACTAATGTATCAGACTTAATACTTTCTTTGTTGTTTAACAATAATGTTCTGCTGTCTGTCAACGAACCAGATACACCGTAGAAAGTTGGATATTCGATAGTAGGAGCCGCATTACGTCCACTTAGAATGATAGTATTGATGTAACCCATCAATACGCCAACTCTAGAAGATTCAGTTGAACTACCCGGATTGCCTAAATCAAATACCTGTGTTACAGCACTTTGTTTAGGGAATGGTACTGGAGTATTAGTAACAACTAATTGTGCAACACCGCTGGCATAGGCCAATGCTTCTGTTGTTTGTAGTGTTTGCCCTGGAATTTGTAAACTTCCGTTGCCATCGTAATATTGATATCCGGCTTCTACGGTTGCTGAGTTACCTTCGTATAGTAAGTCATAAACAATAGAATTTAAAATGTAAGCCGCATCTCGACGACACTTATCTTCGTCATAGACAAAGTCTGGATATTCTTCTGCAATCCAGGCAATAATTTCTTCCTTAATAAATTCAATGTTATCTAAAATAAGATTTTTTGCATTTACTCTTGAAGTAGGAGCACCAGATGGATCGGACCATGTAATTGTGTCCGATGAAACAACACCGTTAGAAATAATATCTGTTATTTCATCAAAACTTGCTTCTGCTCTTAGACGTGCAACTGAGTTACCAGCCAATACATCAGAAATCAATGTTCTTGTATAAATCAGCGCATCTAGGTATTCGTCTTTTTGATCTGGAAGAATGCTGTATTGTGTGCCACGATAGTATGATTGTCCAGCACGTACAGCATTAAAGTTAGTACCTAGTGCTAGGTCGTAACCCAATGCGTCTACAATTAAACCAACGTCACGAGCACATTTAGTTTCGTTAAATGTAAATGGTGGGCTTAGTTCACTATTAATATACCCAATAACTTCTGCTTTGATAAAGTCGATGTTTCGACGAATTAGTTTTCTAGCATTACCGTAGCCGTTGCCGTCATCGGTGTATGCTTCAACTTTGAATATTCTTCCGTCGATAACAAATGAACATGGAGTTGTTGGAGCACGTTCGCTGCCTGTTACTAGGAATTCTGTATCGCTAAGTTTTTCTTGAATCTTAAGAGGAACGTTGCCAGCGAAGCCGTCAACATATTGACCACCTGCAAAACGTTGTTTGTTTAGTGATCCAGCAAAAGAACCAGACTGCTGAATATAAGCAGATTTAGTTAAAATTTGACCTTCTGGGTCAAGTACCATCATAAAACCGCCGTGACCTTGACAGGTAATCTGACGAATAATAACAGCATCGTTACATAGGAATACGTCGATGTCTCTGTTGTTTTTTGGTTCACTTAAAATATCAGACGGATCAGTTAAGTAGTGATAACCGTACTCTGTTGACGCAAGTGTCAAACCGTCAAATGTTTTATCTCTACGGAACCAAACGTCTACCCAAGGACTGCGACTTGGACGGTCCGCTGGTCGAACAATACATCTACGTAATTCGTCACCAACAATAGCAACGTTTGCCGGAACGCGAATTGGATAATCTTCGAAATAGATACCAGATTCAACAACAATACTGATTTGGATATTCTTAACTGCTTGGTCAAATTCCAAGTTTTCGCCTGGAACAAAATCACCGATAACGTCCTGTAAATCAAAGTAGTCTTCGCCAATACTTGAACTACCATCGGAACCATAGTATTGATAGATAAAGCCCTGTGCTCCGCTGGTACGTCCAATTACAATTTTACCAGAGACAATGTCTGGTTTTGGTAGTTGACCTTGGTCAACACGTGAACCACCATTATTAGTAAAATAAACACGAGTGGTACCGGAAGCACCTGCTTCAATTCTTGTAACTTCGGAGAACGCTTCACCTCCACCATAGGCAATCAACTGACGATAAGGACCAGTTTCCCATGGCGCATCATTTACTAATTGTTCTGCTTTTTGACAGGCTTTGTTAATACTTGCATAAGCGTATGAACGATCTCTACCTTCTTTACCGCGCGGTGTACGTGCCTGTGTATCGTCGCCACCTGTAGTAACATATAGGTTAAATCTACTTGAATAACTTGAACTATCTACGTAGTATTTTGTGGCGGCCTGTAAGTCATCCTCCCCGTTAGGAGTTCCAGATCCTGCAAGACCACCAGGATGGTCTGCTAGATTTAGCACACCAGTCATATCGCCGCCAGTTTTTAATACAACTTCTGCGGCACGTGGTGCTTGGTTACCTGTGGCATTTGCTGGCACATTTAAGTGGCCAGTCATTGTGTCGCCTGTTATGTTTACATATTTGGCGTCAGCATAACCCTTGTTAATAGCAAAAGAGTCAATGCTGTAAAGTGTTTCGTGCTGTGTGTTAAAACTGTTAACAGCAGTTTGGAAATCTGTTTGGTTAATTGGGCTACGTAATCCGCCGATTAGTTGGTTACGTGCATCCAGCGCATATTGTAATTTTGGTAATGGGTCGTCTTCTAATTTAGAACTTAGAGTATCAATCTTAATAGAACCGTAACTAGAAATAGTACCAACTGCGGCACTAGTTCCGAGATTAGTTCCTGCATTTGTATATACTAATACATTGTCTACTGTGCCTGTTAACAATAAGGCTGAAGTAGTGTTGAATGATGTATTATCTGTAGATGCGATTGTAACACGCTGTCCAGGATCTAGATTATGATTTGTTGATAAGGTAATGGTAGCAACGTTGCTACTTCTTGATACGCTGACAATATCAAATGTTTCTGGTTCAGAGTAATCAAACTGGATAGTACCGTTGGGACTGAAAAAGTCTTTGAATACTAAACTAGTACCAATAGAATTAACTACTGGAATCTTATTACCTTGTCCTACTAATGTATCAGGAGTATCGCTAAGATCAGTGAACTTTAAGAATCCGCCTTGACCGAAAACAGCATATAACTCTTGGAAGTTTTCATTCGTTTTTCTAAACGCTTCACGGATACTATCACCAGTTCCGTCATTACCTGATACGCCGATGTCGACTATTTTACGTGCCATTGAATACTCCAAAAAGACTTTGTATCCAATATTTAGCAGATAATTTTATAACCTTAATGTAAATAACTGATGTTCATACGTATAGATACAGAAAAAACTCAGCATACACGAACTAGTAAACTTGGTCGTAAGCATACCTATGAACGTAAAAAAACTATTGTAGTCTTACGCTGTGATAACTGCGGTGAAACATTTACTAGGACTAAAGGATCTATGGATCCTAACAGGTTAAACAATAATTTCTTTCATTGTTGTACTGGGTGCGATCCGAAGAGATTTGCACAAAAGAAAGGTGCAGAACGCAAAATCATATGGGATAAGACTGTTTCGAGCCTGGATGATATTAGTAAACTATAAATATTTGCTCATGGAGGACACTAGAATGTTGTCATTATTAAAAAAACTATTCGGCGGTAAAGCAGAAGAAACTAAGGTAGAAGAAGTACCTTATAAAGTTGAAGCACCTACACCTACACCTGTTGCAGAACAAGCAACACAGGCAGCGGTTGAGTCAATTGCTCCAGCCAAGAAAAAGCCAGCACCTAAAAAGGCACCGGCTAAAGCAACTGCTAAAAAAGCGCCTGCTAAAAAAGCGCCTAAGAAGTAATCGCTTGTTTGTGTAGTGCAAACGAGGCTAGATTTTTAGCCTTGCTTTCGCACATAATATCAAACTGATCCCAAAAACTCAGTGCCCATTCGTTCACTGCTGTGTTCCAGTAGAAGTTCGAATGTGCTCTGAGTTTTGCTTTTTTGTGTCCACTTTCCATTAGTGAAAGTAGGGAGGGAGCGGAGTCTGTGGGATGGCTAGCAAGATGCTCTTCCCGTGAAACACTATAATGTATGACAGGGCGCACACCACGCCAACTATCGATAATCCTTTTAACACGGTCGTCAGTTGCTTCAATATATTCTCCAGTATTAATCCAATGATGATGTATGTCTAGCACCAAAGCGAGATCCTTGGCAAGTTCGAGGCTTGCGTCGATTCCCCAGGTAATTTCGTCATTTTCGATGGTGATGCAGTTTCTTGCTTCGGGGGAAAGTCTCGGGAGGGCACTCTTAATACCGGCTGGACCGGCTCTACCGGCAATGTGGACGTTGATCTTAAAGTCCTGAAATCTTTTACCATACCCCATCCATCTCGCCATATCCGCATGATACTCAAACTCCTCTATAGAACGCTGAACAATATCAGGACTGTCAGATGCCAGCACAGTAAATTGACCAGGATGAAAACTGAGACGAACGTTGCGGGCACGAGCAATATCTCCCACTTCTGCAAAATGCTTTTGGGCGTATGCTTGCACATCACTTTCACGCCAAAACCAGCACCAAGTAGGCTCAGTGTAGACAGGAAGAATATCACTGCTAAGGCGCACCATACGAAGTTCGTCATCTAATTGCCCTACCCTTTCTACTAATAATTTAGTTGAGTTGATATTTTGTTCAAGCAAGGACCACAATTTTTCAACAGCCACATCTTTAGTTTGGCGATTAAGCCAAGCCACGGTTGTTGCTCCTGTATTGTATTTCTTACATTCATCTTTGGGTTTAATACCGTCTACTTGATCCGGACGGTCAATCCATTTACAAGCAAAGCCAATTCGTTTAGTCACTACGCTCTCGATAAAAAGTTACGATAATATATTATAGCATCGTTACTGCCAGTTGTCAACAATGATTGGATCCTGGACATCTTCGGGATTTGGCGTTCCGTGGAACGCAATTACGCTACAATCCGGGTTCATAGACGGGCTACGCACCGTCTTAAACACGTTTTTACCCTGAACCCTAGTCAACTCTTCCCTAGTTCTTATTTCCCACTTGTAGCTCTGTATCCAAGTTTCAGGGAAAAATTTTATAATACTTTTGTGTGACTGCCAAATCCAATCTTGATCGCCAGGAAACTTTCTAGTTATAGCAGGATTACTCTCTAATTCTTCCCAAATATTACTAAATTGATTGCTGGGCCATCTTAGCACAGCACTACCCAATTTTTGGGGAACACGTCTAAACACTCTGCCCACATCTTCCAACCCAATAAATTCTCCAGGAAGGTACGAAACCAATTTGTCTATGTTGCCAACAATGACCATATCCAAATCAAAGAACAGATTTACATCGCCGTCGGGAAAATGCCCACGTTTAAAGATATAAGGCTTCCACCACCAGCCCATGAACAACCCTTTGGGTAAGGGTTTTATTTTTATTGCAGGATTTAAATTTGCAGGATCTTCGGTAAAGCAATAAAAGTCAAAAGGCACAGTTAAGTGCCGTGAAACCATATTGTAAAGTTTGTTTACATATTCCGGTCCGTACTTTGTGCCGTGTTTTAAACTAATGACGTTCAGCATTACCAGTGCCTTATTACACCTGCTACAATGAATATGTTGGTTATTATATAAGTCAATACAATAGCAGTTCGAATTAATGCAACCCTATCTGCTTCTTGTTTAGTAGCACCGGCTTTTTCTCCCAGTGCTTTGGCCCATAGTCTCCAAAACTTACGTACCATCTTTATAAAAAACACTACGACTCTTAGGAGTTTCCCACCATTCAATGCTGTGAACTTTGACTCCTAACTTTTTCATTTTGACATCGACTAATTCTGCCATCCAACTACTTAGGTGTTCTGATGTTGGAACGAAATCTACAACCATAAATCCTTCGTAGTATTCTTGTTCAGGGCCAGACATATTAGCATAATAGATTGGATGAATATGCCATCCTGCAACGTATTCTGTCTCAGGGACATAAACAGGAATTAGCTCAACTTTCTCTCCCAGCATTTTAGTAAACAGTGGATCGTTCTTATCAATAATAAATTGATGATCGATGTAGGTGTTGATCCATTTCTTTAGCCATTCTAAATGTCTAAAGTCTGTAACCATTCCGGTTTTATCTAATCCGTCGCCTGTTAAATGAACCTGCATTTTACCTTCGTGTCCGTGTAAGTGTCTACAAGCACACTTCAGGTCTGCCGCATATTCGCCGTTTAGTGTTTGCGTATGAACACGATGTCCATAGCAAAATTCAAATGTTTTATCAATGATCCAAGTCATCTCTTGCCCTTTTTAAGTTAAGTTTGATGACACGCAGAGTATTTAAAGAGGGGTGAGCGTCTAGTCCTCTATTGATACAGTATATAGGTATTACATTATACTGTCAATAGTTTTGAATTTAACATTTGCCAAAAGCCAACTATTGGGCATCTGCCATTCTGTATTGTTAAAAACTACAAAGTACTTATCGGGGAAACATTCGAACACGCGAGCAATCTGGTATATCCAGTATCTCGGATCTACTGCGGGCTTAGTAGCGTCGGCATAGTTGGCAGTATCTTTGTAGATGTTGTTGACGAACTGTGTTGGACTGTGTAAATCAAAACCAAATAAATTTATGTTGTCGTCTAGCATAGCGGCTAACAAAACAGCATAAGGACCACTGCCCCATTGAAAGGGTTCGTCGGGTCTAGCAGTACCTTGGTAAGGCAAGTCTGGTAATATTTTTACGGGATTGTTTTTGTAGAAGTGCGCCCAATCTTTTCTGGTATAGATTGTGCCATTGAAGTTGCTGTCTAGTGCTTCTTGTACCATACGTCTGTCTACACAGACTAAATGGTCGACTGAGTAGTCTCTATGTATGGCGTTACAGCCAACTTTAGTTTCTGTAAGTGAATTTAAATCTAAATGTTTTCTGGATTCGCCGTTGCCAAATACAGATATCATCTTCCGCCAATATAACCAAACGGCTCCCAGGTACCAGGTGTACCGCTCATTACGCAGATCCAACCAACGTAACTGGTCTTTAGTGGACTGCTATTCCAAATGATATCGCCTTTGTTCCAGGCTTTTTCTGTAGGAGCACCTACACCGTGTGCAAAGCGTTTACCATTGATAACCATCATTCCGTCTACGCTGAATGCCGCATCTTCTTGTGGGTTAGTAATGTTTACACTTAGTTGACCGTAGATGTTTACATTTCTAGTTGTATTATTTTTGTCGCCAATACGGATACTGCCGGCGTTATCTACTTCGAAGTCTTCGCCGATACCAAACTTATCTGCGGTAATTCCACTGCTGGATAATCTTAATGTGCCAGCGCCGTCTTTGATTGTTACGGAATTGTTAATTGTAACTACGCTGTCCTGTACAGTAATGCTGTCAGATAAGTTTACTGTGCCAGCAACATCCAGTGATGTCAGTGTGCCTAGTCTTGTAAGACTAGAATTAACAACGCTAACTCCTAGGTCAGTTCTGTTTAATACACTCTTACCGTCGATCCAAAATTCTTTGTTAATTGCCAATTCAAGACTTTCTGAAGAATAGATTCTGTCAGGATTTGGCAGCATAATAAACTGACGTGTGCCACCTTCGCCCTTCCATTGCATACCCTTGCCGAAAATACTGTTATCCTTGCTGGCTATAAATTCTATTGGGCTAGTTTTTTCGATTCTGATATCAGATACAATGCTGTCTACTTCTAGTCTACCGTGGACTTTGACCACAGCACCTTTGCTCTTAGCATTACCAAACTCTGTGGTGTTTCCAGATACTGTGATACGTTTTGTATTGTCTGTAACAATGCTGAAACTGTTACTGCCCCAAGTACCTACAAAACCTACTGAGTCTTGATCTGCACCTAAAATTACTTCTACGTTGTTATCGATAGCACTGATAACTGCATTTGGTTCTTCGGTGTTCACACCAAGTCTTCCTAGAGCATTAACAAATACTGTATCGCCTAGGTTTGTTTCGCCTGTGACACGTAGTTCTTCTAAAGGACCTACTGTGCGTAGATTACTGTCACGTACTGAATTGCCTAATCTTGTGCGCTCTAAAACATCTGTACCTTCGATTTGATACTTAGAACCTTTGTACAAATCAATAGATTCTGTGCTGAAAATTCTTTTTGGATTTGCTTTAAAAACAAACTGATAACTTACATCTGGGCTGTCCCATTGCAAGCCCTTACCATCTAAATCGCTGAGTTGTCTGCTGGCAAAAGCAATGGATTTTGTAAATGATTCTAGGCTTTGTTCTGAAATAACATTCTTAACTAACAGCGTATCTGCTTCTAATTTGCCATTAACTTTTAAGTTAGCAAATTCGCTAGTACCCGCGGCAACAATTTTTCCAGCGCCAAGAACGCCTTCCACGTGAATATTTCCGCTAATTCTGTCAGCACTTAATACGCCGATCTGCACACCTTTGTCTGTGACAATCATCTGCTCGCGTGTAGCAGTATCTCGAATGCCCTTAGTTAGTGTGCCACCGCCGGCGGCTGATTTCAGTGCGTCACCTAAATCTTGAAGAATTTTGTCGATGTTTGAGCTCATAGTGTAGTATTTATATAGAATCCAACATAGCATAAATATTGATAATACAGGAACATACCTAAAATGCCAGCAGCCTTTTACGATTTTTTTAGAAAGATAAAGTTTAGACCCAGCGAAAGCGTTACAAATATCCCTAACGCAATTACGGTGGATACTGAAATTGAAGCGGACAGCGTAACAGATACCGCCACCATTGTTGCTGGGCAGAACATTGCATTTAGTATTGAAGACAGTTCCACAGCAACACCTGGACAGACCACTGATACTATTACAATACACGGTCCAGATTATCAAACTTATGTGCCACTGGGCACAACAAAACTGCGTTTAGAGCGCGACTTGGGCGCCGAATACAGTGATATTGAATTTTATCCGGATCCACTAAGTCCAATTCTTATTACTAGAACTGGCACAAATCAAATTACAATTGGTTCTAATAGTCCTACTTTGCCTTTCAGTCAAGAGCAAATCGAAGATTTATCCGCGGCATTATTAACTAACGGAACGCACACAGAACTAACAGTTACCTATCAAGACTCTGTTACATTACCATCTACATTTGCACAAGATGCAACCAGCGGTTCTGGTATCAACGCTGTATTCAATATTTCAATTATTAACAA
>JACCEB010293933.1_pt1 | contig 26512 bp, 23 predicted proteins | sample 7454761 | NCBI WGS metagenome assembly JACCEB01 (sample SAMN15323454, study PRJNA562643) | freshwater metagenome | isolation source: river surface water | place: USA:Blue River Watershed | collected 2017-08-18
CCTTTGAATCGATCCAACATCCGAGACCATAAACGGGAAGACGCCATGACTGCAAAACCAAGCACTGCATAAAAAATGTTTAAAGTGCTTGATGCAAGACCTAGTTGCTTAAGTAGAGCCACTACAAAGGTCATATAACCAATGTATCCAACCCCAAACATAAAATACCCTGCCAGGACTGGGATATACGACTTCAAGGGTGTGGCAGAGTGCCCCGCTTGTTTGGGTGGAATCGCTGGAATAGAGTAAACAGGTCGAATCAGAATCACGGTAAAAATAAAACAAACGACACCCAAGGCATACCAAGAAAGTTGCCATGAGTGATCCCAGGCTATTTTGATTCCCCAATTATTAAAAAATGGCAAGATCGCGCTCGATAAAACAATACCAAGACCAGGACCGGCGTAGAAAATACCCAACATCAAACCGGATTGATTGGCATGAATAGTTCCCAGCTGAGAAATCAGCACACCACCCGCCACAAAAATCCAAGCGCTGGCAATGCCTGCGATCACACGATAAATAAATAGCCAAGTCGTTTGATCTGTACATCCTGATAAAAACAGAAAAATACCTGTGATGATGGCTGAAACAGTGAAGAATTGATGCACGGACATGCGCCTCATCATTGCTGGAGAACTGAGGGCTCCGATGAAGTAACCCAAGGCATTGGCAGTGTTCATCGTGCCGGCCACAAGATAAGACCACTCCAAGTCTTCTCTCATCATAGGCAATAAAAGCCCATAAGAAAAGCGGGCCAAGCCCAAAGCAATGGCCGAGCCTAATGCCAAGGAAATTGCCGTCAAAAATGGATGTTTATTTGCAAACACTGAGCTTGATTTCATAAAGTTTCTACAATATACGATATGACAGATAAATACTTCCCAGACTCCCTTCAGGTTTTTGTTTTTGATGGCGCTCCTGTGCGCGGTGAAATTGTTCATATCCGCGACTCTTGGCAGGCCATCCTAGCCAGAAAAGATTACCCACCCGCCGTTAAAAAGCTTTTAGGTGACTTAATCGCTGCAGGCGTTTTGCTATGCGGCACCCTCAAATTCAATGGCAGCATGATCATTCAAGCCCAAGGAAATGGCGCAGTCCGTTTATTGGTTTTGGAGTGCAACGAACATTTGGTGATTCGTGCAACTGCCAAATTAAATGATGAAATTGACTTATCGACCTTGGCTGATGATGCCAATTTGTCAGAATTGATCAATCCTGATGGCAAAGGGCGCCTGGTCATTACTTTAGACCCAGCCGATCGTCAACCGGGCCAAAATCCCTATCAAGGAATTGTGGCCTTAAGTGATCACGGACAACCTGTTCAAAGTATCGCTGAAGCCATCACTTTGTATATGCGTGATTCTGAACAATTAGAAACGCGCCTTTGGTTGGCAAGTGATGAAGAGTCTTGTGGCGGCCTATTACTTCAAAGACTCCCCAACATGGGTGGCCAACTCAAAATGGATGATGAGGTGGCTGCTGAGGGTTGGACAAGGCTTCAAATGCTGTCAGAAACTGTCACCCATGAAGAATTGCTGACTTTAGAGCCCAAAGTTCTGATGAAACGTCTTTACTTAGATGAATCGACTCACCATGGCGTCAGAAGTTTTGAAGAACGCCCTATTCAATTTGGTTGTCGCTGCTCGCGCTTGAAAGTAGCTGATATGCTCAAAATGTTAGGAGAGGAAGAAGTCAACAGCATTCTTTTAGAAAAAGATGCCGTTGAAACCAATTGTGATTTTTGTGGTCAGATTTATATTTTTGATGCGGTTGATTGCAAACAAATATTTGCCAGTCCCACAATTGTTGATGCAGTGAAACAAGCTCCAAGCTCCAAGCATTAATAAAGATTACTTGGCTTTTGCAGCCTCATCAGAGGTCGCATCATTCGCAGGCTTTTTGCTAGGCACCACCTGCACAAAGATCTCACCCTCTTTGCTCATGCCATGTTCTGCACGCGCACGCTCTTCAATCGCCTTTGTACCATCCTTAAGGTCTTTGACTTCACCAGCCAATTTGGCATTGCGTGCTGCAAGTGCGTCATTTTTATCCATTTGTTTGGATACTTGGCGATCGAGCTCATAGACTCTAAGCCACCCACCCTTACCCAACCACAACGGGTACTGAATAATGACTAAGAGAGCCAACATGCCGTAAACAACGATGCGCATCTGGGCTCTCTCTTCAGTAGTGAGTTTATTTACTTACGTAAATTGTAGAAAGTGGATCGACCAGGGTAACTGGCAATATCCCCTAAATCTTCTTCAATACGAATTAATTGGTTGTACTTGGCAATGCGATCAGAACGTGACAATGAACCGGTTTTGATTTGACCTGCATTGGTACCAACCGCAATGTCAGCAATCGTGCTGTCTTCTGTCTCACCTGAACGATGAGAAATCACAGCTGTGTAACCAGCTCGCTTAGCCATTTCAATGGCTGCAAAAGTTTCTGTCAAAGTACCGATTTGATTCACTTTGATCAAGATTGAATTAGCAATGTTCTTCTCAATACCCTCTTTAAGGATCTTGGTGTTGGTCACGAATAAATCATCGCCCACCAACTGAATCTTCTTACCCAACTTCTCAGTCAAGATAGCCCAACCTTCCCAGTCACCCTCATGCATACCGTCTTCAATCGAAACAATCGGATATTTATCAACCAAGTTAGCAAGGTAGTTAGCAAACTCCACTGAAGTGAGTTGAAGACCTTCACCAGATAAGTCGTATTTACCGTCTTTATAAAACTCGCTGGCAGCACAGTCCAAAGCCAATAAAACATCTTCTCCAGGCTTATAACCTGCTTTTTCAATCGCCTGAAGAATGGTGTTTAAGCACTCTTCATTGCTCTTGAAGTTAGGTGCAAAACCACCCTCATCACCAACCGATGTCGACATACCTTGGTTATGAATAATTTTCTTTAATGCATGGAAAACCTCTGCACCACAACGCACGGCTTCACGAAAGCTTGTCATGCTCACAGGCACGATCATGAATTCCTGAATATCTAAACTGTTATTGGCGTGTGAACCCCCGTTCACAATGTTCATCATAGGAACAGGCAATTGCATTGCGCCAGAACCACCAAAATAGCGATACAAAGGCAAACCAGCTTCTTCAGCAGCTGCACGAGCAACTGCCATAGAAACCGCCAAAGTAGCATTGGCGCCTAAACGTGATTTGTTATCAGTGCCATCTAGATCAATCAACGTACGGTCTAAAAATGCTTGCTCACTGGCATCCAATCCCATCACCGCTTCAGCAATTTCGGTGTTGATATTCTCAACAGCCTTCAAAACACCTTTGCCCAAATAACGACCTGGCTCATCATCGCGAAGCTCGACTGCTTCACGTGAACCTGTTGAAGCACCTGACGGTACCGCAGCACGACCCATGACACCTGACTCAAGCAATACGTCACATTCAACCGTAGGGTTGCCTCTTGAATCTAGAATTTCACGACCAATGATGTCAACAATTGCACTCATGACTTTTCCCTTAACAAATTATTTGAAATCTTTTTCTAAATAAACGTTGCCATTTTTAACAACGTCGTCTAAAGCCACTAAAGTGGACAATAATTCTTTCATACGATGCAATGGCACGGCATTCGGCCCATCCGACAGGGCTTTCGCTGGATTTGGATGAGTTTCCATAAATAAGCCACTCACGCCAACTGCAACGGCTGCTCGGGCTAAGACAGGCACCATCTCACGCTGACCACCACTACTTGTTCCTTGGCCACCCGGTAATTGCACCGAGTGAGTTGCATCAAATACCACTGGGGCATTGGTTTCACGCATGATGGCCAAACTTCTCATATCAGAAACCAAATTGTTATAACCAAAAGATGCGCCACGCTCGCAGGCCATGAACATATCTTCAGGTAAACCGACTTCTTTAGCTGCTGCACGGGCTTTATCAATCACATTTTTCATATCACCCGGCGCCAAAAACTGACCCTTTTTGATGTTCACAGGCTTGCCACTTTGGGCACAAGCGCGAATAAAGTCTGTTTGACGACACAAAAATGCAGGCGTTTGTAAAACATCAACCACAGCAGCAACGGGTTTAATTTCATCGACTTCATGAATGTCAGTTAAAACATGAACGCCAATCTCTTTTTTTACTTTAGCTAAGATTTCAAGGCCTTTTTCCATGCCCAAGCCTCGGAATGAGGTTCCTGAAGAACGGTTGGCTTTATCAAAAGAAGATTTGTAAATAAAAGGGATGCCTAAACTTGATGTGATTTCTTTGAGCTGACCCGCCGTATCCAAAGCCATTTGCTCAGACTCAATCACACAAGTGCCTGCAATTAAAAAAAATCGCTTGTCTAAACCAATTTCAAAATCACATAGCTTCATAGATATTCCCTTTGACTTGGTCTTAGCTCTGCCTCAAGCAATGCCTTTGTGCTTTAAAGCCGCCTGAATAAATGCTGAAAATAACGGATGACCATCACGTGGAGTCGAAGTAAATTCAGGATGGAACTGAACACCAAAGAACCAAGGATGAGTGCCAGATGGCAACTCCATCATTTCTGGTAAAGACTCATTGGGTGTTCTAGCAGAAATAATTAATCCAGCTGCTTCTAATTTGGGTACATACACATTGTTCACCTCATAACGATGACGGTGACGCTCATTGACCTCTGAACCATAAATGGTCTCAGCCAAAGTATTGGGTTTGACTGGGCAACGCTGAGAACCTAAGCGCATCGTGCCACCTAAATCAGATCCCTCATCGCGTTTTTCAACACGTCCCTCTCGATCCATCCACTCAGTGATCAATGCCACCACTGGGTGAGGTCCATTGGGTTCAAATTCAGTGCTATTAGCGCCCTTAAGACCCGCCACATGACGTGCAAACTCAATCACGGCCAATTGCATCCCCAAACAAATACCTAAGTATGGAATCTTATTTTCGCGGGCATGCCGAATGGCAGCAATTTTTCCTTCAGTGCCGCGTTTACCAAAACCACCTGGAACCAAAATGGCATCCAAACCAGATAAGCTGGAAACATCTCCGCCATCTAAGTTCTCAGAGTCAATGTAACGAATGCTGACTTTGGTCTCATTGTGAATACCTGCGTGACGCAAAGCCTCAATTAGAGACTTATAGGACTCAGTCAAATCAACGTACTTGCCCACCATGCCAATCACAACTTCATGCTTTGGATTTTCCAAGCTCTTCACCAAGCCATTCCAGACTGACAAATCAGCTGGTTGGGCATTGATGCGCAATTCCTGGCAAATCAACTCATCCAAACCTTGCTCGTGCAGCATTTGTGGAATTTTGTAAATCGTATCAACATCCCATACAGAAATCACAGCCTGTTCGCGCATATTGGCAAACAATGAAATCTTGGCTCGCTCATCCTCTGGAATGGGGCGATCAGCTCGACATAACAATGCTGTTGGCATGATGCCAATTTCTCTTAACTTCTGCACCGAGTGTTGCGTTGGCTTTGTTTTTAGTTCCCCAGCACTGGCAATGTAAGGCACCAAAGTCAAATGCACAAATGCAGTGTCCCCTTGAGGCAACCTCAAACTCATTTGACGAGCGGCTTCTAAGAATGGCAGTGACTCAATGTCACCCACGGTCCCACCAATTTCACAAATCGCGACATCGGCTTGACCATCGTGACTGGCTTTGGCACCCTTTTCTACGAAATTCTGAATTTCATTGGTGATATGAGGAATTACTTGAACAGTTTTACCTAGGTACTCACCGCGACGCTCTTTGCGAATCACTGATTCGTAAATTTGACCGGTGGTGAAATTGTTGCTCTTGCGCATCTTGGCAGAGACAAATCGTTCGTAATGCCCCAAATCCAAATCCGTCTCAGCGCCATCCTCTGTGACAAATACCTCGCCATGCTGGAAAGGACTCATCGTACCGGGGTCAACGTTGATGTATGGGTCTAATTTTAAGAGGGTGACTTTGAGGCCGCGCGATTCAAGAATGGCGGCTAATGAGGCGGCTGCGATACCCTTCCCGAGGGAAGAAACCACACCACCAGTAACAAAGATGAATTTAGTCATCGAATATGCTTAGTGGGTAATACGCAATTATAGCGACACCCAGAAAGAATGTTCAAAAATTCATTGTGGGGTCAAAAATGACCCCAGAAAGCCTTTACCAGACTGGATCTTCAATCTCAGAGAAAATTTGGCGCAATCGCTTACCCCAAGTTTCGTGAATCATCTTGAAATATTCATTTTTTTCGTCAATCACCAATAAATGATCAGTTTTTAAATCATCCTTGGGATAAATCAATAGATCCAAAGGCAAACCAACTGAAATATTCGACTTAATTGTCGAATCCATCGAAATCAATGCACATTTGGCCGCTTCTTTTAATGGAGTCTCTTGAGTGATGACCCGATCAAGAATGGGTTTTCCATATTTGGCCTCACCAATCTGAAAATAAGGGGTTTCAACGGTAGCCTCAATGAAATTACCTGCCGCATAGACTTGAAAGATCGAGGGTGCCTGCCCTTTAATCTGCCCACCAAAAATCAGATTGATATTGAACTCAATGCCAGACTTTTGTAACTCTTCTGCATCTCGATCACGAACCTTGCGCACAATATCCCCAAGAACCTGCGCAGCATCGAATAAAGTAGATGCATTCCAAATACTGGGGCTATCAGGCTCAGGGTGATTTAAATAATGTCGAACCGCCTGAGTAATGGCCAAATTTCCTGCTGACATCAAGACCATCACACGATCGCCTTCATTCTTAAAGATGGCCATCTTTCTAAAATTAGAAACAGCGTCCACACCCGCGTTGGTTCTGCTGTCAGATAAAAACACCAAACCTTGATCCAATCGAATCGCAATGCAATACGTCATAAAGCCCTAGTCGTTAATAAAAATCATCTTGTGTTGTATTGCCAATATCGCCACACTTCTGTAGCGACCCTTAAGTCATCGGGATTAAGCCGCCATTTCTTCAATCGGCAACAAAAAGTCTCGACTGATTCCCGTTCCGACTGCGTTCACTCGCTCAAGGAAATGCGTCAAGAATACGTGCAATCCAAGTCCTAAAATTTCCTGAATGCGCGAATCTCTTAATTCAGCCAGCAAGTTCCTGGCTTGAGTGATGGTTTTGCTGGATTGAGAATTTTTAATCTTCCCCAATATATCCACTACTTCATTCATGCAGGCAGATAGGGACCGAGGCATATCAGAGCGAAGAATCAAAAGCTCAGCCACGCGCTCGGGAGTAATGACGTCACGATAGACTTTGCGATAAATTTCAAAAGCAGAGACTGATCTGAGAATAGCTGCCCAATAATAGAAATCATCGACGGAATCGTGGCCCTGTTCTCGCATGTGCTCTGCAGTGAGAGACTTAACATCCAATAGACGAGCCGTGTTATCGGCCCGCTCTAAAAAAGTACCCAAACGGATGAAATGAAATACTTCATCACGAACCATGGTGCCATGCTGAACACCTCGGGTTTGATGAGAACGGAACTTTACCCACTCAAAAAACTCAGAAGGCGCACTGTCTAAAATGCCATCACGCATTTTTTTCTGGGCTTCTAGCCACGTAGTATTGATGGTCTCCCATAATTCAGTGGTCATTGAACCCCTCACAGCACGGGCATTTTCTCTCGCCGCTTGTAAGCAACACATGATGGAAGATGGATTATTCATGTCGCTCACCATGAAATGAATCACGTCCTTGGGTGACATCAAAACATAATTGGCATCAAATGCACTCGTTAACTCAGAGATTTCCAATAAAGACCTCCAAGCGCGCTCGGAAACTTCTGCCGACTGTGGCAATAATGACATCTGATAATTCACGTCGAGCATCCGAGCAGTATTCTCGGCACGCTCGGTGTAACGTGACATCCAATAAAGATGATCGGCTGTTCTTGATAGCATTTTTATCTCCTTATTTTTAGTGTTCTAAGACCCAGGTATCTTTGGTACCACCCCCTTGAGAGGAGTTCACCACCAAGGAACCTTCTTTGAGTGCCACTCGAGTCAAACCACCGGGCGCCATGCGAATTTCTTTGCCAGACAACACAAACGGTCGCAAATCAATGTGACGAGGAGCAATCCCCGAATCCACATAAGTTGGACAGGTGGATAAAGCCAAAGTTGGTTGAGCGATGTAACCCGCCGGATTGGCTTTGACCTTTTCTTTGAATTGAGCAATCTCAGCTTGAGTAGATGCTGGGCCTACCAACATGCCATACCCGCCAGCTCCATGAACCTCCTTCACCACCAGTTCTGCAATGTGATCTAAGACATATTTCAAATCATGAGGCTTGCGGCACATATAGGTAGGAACGTTAGCAATCAGAGGATCTTCATCCAAATAGAAACGAATCATGTCCGGCACATAGGGATAAATTGATTTGTCATCAGCCACCCCCGTACCAATCGCATTACAAATTGCGACATTGCCTGCTTTATAAGCCCTCATCAATCCAAATGAACCTAAAGCCGAGTCAGAACGGAAGACCTCAGGATCTAAAAAGTCATCATCCACACGACGGTAAATGACATCTACCTTTTTAGCCCCTTGGGTCGTTCTCATGTAAAGAATGTCTTTTTGAACAAACAAATCTTTACCTTCCACCAATTCAACCCCCATTTGCTGAGCCAAGAAGGCATGCTCAAAGTATGCTGAGTTGTACATTCCAGGAGTTAAAACCACCACTGTTGGGTTGGCATTTTGATGAGGCGCCGCTTGGCGCAAGGTATCCAACAACAAGTCTGGATAATGCGCTACAGGTGCTACGCGATGTTGCGCAAATAATTCAGGGAATAAACGCATCATCATTTTGCGGTTTTCTAACATGTACGAAACGCCCGATGGCACACGCAAGTTATCTTCTAAGACAAAGAATTCGCCCGTGTTTTCACCGTGAGTGGCTCTCACAATGTCAATCCCTGCAATATGTGCATAGGTGTTCATCGGAACATCAACCCCCATCATCTCTGGCCTGAATTGAGCATTGTTTAATACTTGCTCTTTGGGGATAACACCTGCTTTCAAAATGTGCTGTTCGTGATACACATCATGCAAAAACATATTCAATGCTGTGACCCGCTGCCGCAGACCTGCTTCAAGACGACTCCACTCAGAGGCTGGAAAAATTCTGGGTACGATGTCAAATGGAATAGTTCTCTCAGTGCCTGCACTCTCACCGTAAACCGCAAAAGTAATGCCGACTCGACGAAACATTAAATCTGCTTCTTCCCTACGGGCGCTGAGATATGACTCACCTTGCTGACTTAGCCATTGTGCAAATTTTTGGTAATGGAACCGAGATACCTGAGGATCCTTAAAGTTTTGAGTGACATCATCCAAGGACATCTCATCAAAGGGCAATTTTTTATCTATAACCATCTGCTACTCCCACAGCTTTTACAACTATTGATGCCAAGTCCTTCGTTGAACTTCCCGCCAGTCTTTGCGCGATACATCTGCTCCCTTAAATTCCCATATTTGAGCTCCGGTATGGGTGCTTTCCAAAATGGGAATAGCTCGTTCAACGTAACGCTCAACCACTTTTTTATTGGGGTGCTTGTACCGATTTCGGTAACCTGCCTGAACCACTGCCCAATTTGGGGCAAGCGTGTCCAGAAAGATTTCAGATGACGATGTAGCACTACCATGGTGCGGTATAAGCAATATTGATGCCACCTTGTCTGAAGCCTTGTATTCATTGGCAATAAGAAACTCACCGCCCTTCTCAACATCCCCTGTTAGCCAAAACGAATAATGGTCATTTCTGACCTCAATGACACAACTTAGTGCATTCGGTTTACCAGAATGGTGCATGGCGGCGAAGCTTGTATTAGATTCTGGATGCCAAACTTTGAATAAAACACCATCCCATCTCCATGACTGTCCCGCTTGACACGGTAAAGCTGGCAACTTGAGCTCCTTGGCTTTTCTAACCAAAAAATGCCACTCTGGCAAAGTGCCTATCAGGTCATTGAATTGAATACTTTTTAGAAGGCTGAGTGCCCCACCCACATGGTCAGTGTCTTTGTGACTAATGGCCAAGCGATCAATGAATGAAATGCCTTCACCTCTTAAAAAAGGCAGCACATTTCTTTCACCTGCATCCGATACTGGGGAAGTCTTGGGTCCGGTGTCATAAAGCAATCGCTTGGTTTTAGTTTCCACCAATACTGCCGTACCTTGACCCACATCTAGAACCGTGACACGAAAATCCCCTTCATTCAATGAGTGAGTCTTGGGAAGCAATAAAGGAATGCAACAACACAAACCCAGCAGTCGACTTCGATAAGTTTGGAGCAAAGGGCCTGGACGAATCGCATACAAGATTCCCAAACTGGATATCACCATCCAAATCCAATGAGGTTGGGCAAAATAAGCCACTGACCAAAACCAAGTGGCCATCGGATTTAAAAACCATCCAACCAACTCCATGCATGTGTGGGCTATCCAAAGAGTCACTTGACTTATGGGGCTTGGCAATACAGCCCCCAGCATCGCAAAAGGTGTCACGATAAAGCTCACCAAAGGAATTGCAAAAGCATTCGCCAAAGGTGAAACCAATGAAAATTGTGAGAACCAATACAAAGTCAATGGCAATAAAGCCAGTGTCACCACCGCTTGAACGCGACTGGCTTCTTTAAATGATTGCCACCATCGTTGTGAGCGAGAGTAACCATACTCTGACAAGCCATCTTGCCCTGGCATAGCGAACAAAATAGCTGCCACAGCTCCAAATGACAACCAAAAACCAGGGGTATAGGCGGCCCATGGGTCCAAAAACAAAACGATGAACAAGGCCCACCACCAAATATCAAATGCCCTGGTAATACGCCCCATCCAAACAGCAAAGGCCACAACACCCACCATGTACATGGTGCGCTGCGCAGGAATTTGAAATCCAGCTAACCAGGTATAAATCAAAGCCACCAAGAAACCACATAGAGCACCTACTTTTTGTGCGGCACAGATCATCGGCAAAGATTTTCTGCGCCACAAACGATTCGCTAGTACAGCTCCCATCCCTGCGAGCATCGTGACATGAAGTCCTGAAATCGAAATAAGATGACCAATGCCTGTGGCATTAAAGACTTTCCAATCGTCTTGAGCGATGGCGTTTTGCTCTCCCATGACCAGAGCAATCAATACGCCCACATACCTCGCATCTTCGGGGGCTGCTTGCTTAATCCTTTCGCGAAGATGCCAACGAGTCAACTCAACAAAAGTTGTAAAAGTAAGATGAAATTCTTTAATTAATGTGGGTCGCCAAGATCGCGGCAAACCTTTTGCACTCGCTTTCACTGATCCAGTAGCTCCCAGATTCTGCTGAAACATCCAGCGCTCAAAATCAAATCCATGAGGATTCATGAGGCCGTGAGCCCTCTTTAAAACTACTGGCAATTGCCATCGTTGGCCAGGCTTGATCACGGGTAGAGTGACCTCAGCTCGCCAACCTGGATACCACCCCAAAGAGAGACGTTTGGGGAAATGCTTCAAATCAATTGTTAAAGAATCATCTTCTAATTGCGCGGCCTCTACAGCAAATGTAAACCTCAGAGATTGATCGCCTAAGCCAGGTAGACCATCCACCACCCCAGTGACCAATAAAGTAACCCCCTCCAGTTCAACAGGTAAATCATTGGAAAGTCGTTGCTGAGTCAGATAAGCTGACCAGGCTAAACCAAGCACAAATAAAATCCAAACCCAAGCAAAGATTCCAATTGCTTTGGCCATGTAATGGGGAATCACTTTTGTAAAAATCTTAATGAAGCCCAATACTCCGAGCATCATCCCAGCAGATATGAACAGTGCCCACCAGACTTCTGTGTTTGGAAGCTTTGGCAAAAAAAGTAAAAGAGATTCCCCGGCAAGAAATGCCGCCAATAACAATCGCAAAGGAACTACGCTTGATGAACGAGGTAAGGAGCTTGAGCAGAAACTAGATCAGCCCAGCGAGGAATAACACGCAAAGCATTTTGAGCGCACTGAGACTGTGTTTGGGTGATCAAAGTAGCTCGAAGCTCAGCCAAGACAGATGAAATCTGAGGCAATTCGCCAGGTTCATTGCGTCGATTAACTTGTGAGTTCAACCATGCAGGTGGGATATCTGGTGCATCGGTTTCTAAAACAATATGCTCAATCGGAAGCTCAGTGGCCAATCGACGAATTTGTAAAGCCCTGGAAAATGTCATCGCACCACCAAAGCCCATCGCAAAATTTAATTGGATGAACTGCTCTGCTTGCTGAAAGCTGCCATTGAATGCATGAGCAATGCCACCCGAAATTTTTCTGGTACGCAGAGCTTTCAAGATGGCATCTTGCGATCTTCTAACATGCAAAATAACGGGCAGTTTGAATTCTTGAGCAAGGTTTAATTGCGCCTCAAAAAAGAAGGCTTGTTGGTGCGCATCCAATTCCGGTAAAAAATAATCTAGACCAATTTCACCAATACCCACAAATCGGGGGTCAGACATAGCCTGCCTGACGGCCTTTCGCAAAATATCCATATCGGACTCTTTCGCCCAAGGCGTGTAAATCGGATGAATGCCCAAGGTATAACAAGTTGCAGGCAGATGCAAAGCAGCCTGGTGCGCCAATGAAGCCACCGCTTCAAAGTCTTTCGCCTGCACAGCAGGGATTAAGACACCATGAACGCCTACTTGAGCAGCTCTTTGAATCACTGCATCTAGATCATTGGCAAATTCATTCGCATCCAGATGACAGTGTGTATCTAAACACAAGGCCATCTTAAATCGCCTTCAAAATACCGTGGTCTAAACGCAGAATTCTGTCGCATCTCGCCGCACGAGCAGCATCATGCGTCACAATCACAAAAGCAGTCCCTTGGCTTTTTGCCAATTCCAACATCAAATCAAAGACAGCGTCGGCCGTTTCTGCATCTAGATTACCCGTGGGTTCATCCGCTAAAACACAACTGGGCTTGGTAACCAAGGCTCGGGCCACTGCCACTCGCTGACGCTCCCCGCCCGACAGCGCCGCTGGGCGATGATCCATGCGATGAGACAACCCTACTTTGACCAACATCTCCCGAGCAAGATCTCGCGCCTCTTGATGCCCCATTCCTCGAATCCTCAATGGCATCGCAACATTGTCTATGGCACTGAACTCAGCCAGCAAATGATGAAACTGATAAATAAAGCCTAAATGCTGATTGCGCACTTGATTGAGTTGCGACTCGGATAATTGATTGAGCGCATGCCCCGCCAAATGAACTTCACCATCACTGGCATGATCTAGGCCACCCAATAAATGCAATAAAGTACTCTTGCCTGAACCTGAGGCTCCGACAATCGCCAATTTTTCACCCGGAGTGACTTCTAAGTTCACCTCAAATAAAACCTGCACAGCCAGCTCACCCTGACCATAAGTCTTGGAAAGATTTTTTGCGCAGAGTGCAGTCGTCATCGTCATCAACCTTATTCGTACCGCAATGCTTGCGCGGGTTGAATTTTGGCAGCTCTCCAACTCGGGTACAAAGTAGCCAATAAAGATAAAAAGAAGGCCATCAAACCAACCGTGACGACATCACCACTGCGCACATCTGAGGGCAAGCTTGAAATAAAGTAAATATCACGAGGTAAGAACTGGACTCTAAAGATGGCTTCTAAACTCGGCACAATCACGTCAATGTTCAATGAAACCAATAAACCAAGAGCAATTCCGCCCAATGTCCCCAGAGCACCAATCATGAAACCCTGAGCAAAAAAGATTCTTTGAATCATGCCTGCACTAGCCCCCATAGTTCTCAAGATTGCAATATCACCCTGCTTATCTGTAACAGTCATCACCAAAGTAGAGACCAAATTGAATGCGGCAACCGCAATAATCAAAGTCAAAATGATGAACATCATTCGTTTCTCAGTCTGCACGGCCGCAAACCAGTTTTTATTTTGACGAGTCCAATCTTTCACCCACAATCCTGGTAACTTCAAAGACAACTCGTCAGCGACTTTGGCAGCCCTTTGCATATCATCTAACTTAAGACGCAGACCTGATGGACCTTCTAACCTTAATAAAGTGGCAGCATCTTTCCAGTGAATCACTGCCAGAGTACTGTCAAATTCATAATGGCCACTGTCAATGATGCCGATTAACTTGAAGGCTCTCATTCTTGGGGTCATACCAGCTGGATTGATATCTCCTTCAGGAACCATGACTGTGATGCGGTCTCCCAACTGGACGTTCAAGATACTAGCTAATTCAGCTCCCAGTGCCATGCCAAATTCACCTGGCTTTAGTTCAAGAGCCTTTCCCTGAATAAAATGCTTTGGAATCTCTGACACCCGTCCTTCAAGATCAGGGTCAACCCCTCGCAGAGCCACCCCTCTCATCACGTCCCCTCTTGTGACCAATGCTTGCGACATGATCATGGGAGCAGCCCCTAAAACACCCGGATGAGCCTGAACTTGATTGATGAGAGTTGACCAGTCGCCTAAACCAGTGGGCGCATGAATTTCTACGTGCGACAGTACGGACAACATGCGGTCGCGGACTTCTTTTTGAAAGCCGTTCATGACCGAGAGAACCACAATCAAAGCAGCTACCCCTAAAGCGATGCCCAACATGGACACTGTAGAGATGAATGACAAAAAGCCATCTTTTGAGCCAGTTTCTTTGTTTTTGCCAGCTTTTCTCCTGGCGCTGGTGTAGCGCCATGCGATTTCTAATTCAATTGGCCAAATACTCATAAAGAAGAGTTTAGCTTGCTCTTGGACAGAAGGTCTAATTGCCACCTAAAATCAGGGTTATGACATATACCTTAGTAATTACTGATACACCCGATCAAGAATCGTTTGATCGTGGCTTACCGTATGAGAAATTTTTGCTAGGTCCCTCATGTGCCAGTGCTGCACTCGAACTCAAGAGTTTCGGAAACGAGATTGCCCCAAATGCTTGTATTGCTCGAATAGAGCCAGTTCACATTCATGCAGCTCGAGATCATTTGGTCCTGACAGATCCATCTATCCTTGAATTAACTGCTGAAGAAGCCCATGCCTTATTTGAGTCCGTTCAAGATATATTTTCTGAAATGAGTGCTCAAGTCTTTCGACCCAGTATCCAGCGCTGGTTCATTGAATGTCCAGCACTACAATCTCTTTCAACTGTGAGTGTTGCCCAAGCCACAGGGAGAAATATTGACCACTGGATGCCCTCAGACACCGACGTGGCTGGGGTCGCTAGGCAATGGCGCAAGTGGCAAAACGAGATTCAAATGATTTGGTTCAACCATCCCGTGAACGAATCTCGAGCAAATCATGGCTTGCTACCTGTTAACTCTGTTTGGATCAGTGGAATTGGTTGCCTCAATCAATTGACCCCTAACTCAAAAATAAAGTCTGCATCTTTACTTCATAGCTTCGATGGTTGCCTTGATATCTTGGCAACTTTTTTGCATCAAAATTTTCAGACTTCTGCTCTCCCCGACAAGATGGATGGAACTCTGTCTTTGGTCTCCCTTGAAGATTCTCAAACTCAAAACTTATGGAATAGTGCTTGTGAAGCATTAATCCAAGGAAAAATTCAAGAGATTGATTTAATTGATTTTCCCGAAGGGCAAGAACGCGTCAAACGATTGACTCGAAGTGAATTACCGACTCAGGGATTTGCTTTTTGGAAAAAATCCGTCATACCACCCTTACAAGATATGCTTCGCTCATGACAGTTCAATTCACAGAGCGCTCTTATTCAAAAAGCAAGGCCGATGTCCTCGAACAAAGTGGAGTTCATTCGGTCTTATCAAGACTTTTTGCCGCCAGAGGCATTCAAAACCCAGATGAATTAGTTCTTGAACTCAAGCACTTGATTCCGCCCTCACAACTAACTCACTGCGAGGAAGCTGCCAAGTATCTGGCCAATGCAATTGAGGCTGGCAAAAAATTATTGATCGTGGCTGACTATGATTGTGATGGGGCTACAGCCTGCGCTGTTGGCATGAAAGGCCTGAAAGCATTGGGAGCGCCTTGGAATATTCAAATTGATTACTTTGTTCCCAATCGCTTTACTCTCGGTTACGGACTGACACCTGAAGTGGTCGAATTGGCAGCAGCACGATCTCAACGCCCTGATATTTTGATTACCGTTGATAACGGGATTGCGAGTCTAGCGGGCGTTGCCAAAGCCAATGAATTAGGTATGGAAGTATTGGTGACCGATCATCATTTACCAGCTGATCAGTTGCCGCAAGCCGCCTGGATCGTCAACCCCAATCAACCCAATTGCCAATTTCCCAGCAAAGCTTTGGCAGGCGTTGGCGTGATGTTTTATCTATTGATTGCATTGCGAGCTGAACTCCGAAATCGGGGGGTCTTTACGGCAGAAAATCAACCTCGCCTAGAAAACCTTTTGGATTTGATAGCTTTGGGTACTGTGGCTGATGTGGCCTCACTGGATCGCAACAATCGAGTTTTAGTAGCCAGCGGCATCAAACGAATTAAACAAGGTCAAATGCAAGCCGGCATTCGAGCACTCTACTTGGCCGCTGGCAAAGACCCTCAACGGGCCAGCACTTTTGATTTGGGCTTTACATTGGGCCCTCGCCTCAACGCGGCGGGTCGCTTAGCTGACATGTCTTTAGGGATACAGTGTCTATTGGCTGAATCCAACGATGAAGCTTTGCGCTTGGCTCATGAACTCGATCGCATGAATCGTGAGCGTCGCAATATTGAAGCAGGTATGCAAGAAACTGCATTGGCGAGTCTGGTTGATATTCAAATTGGCGAACAAGCCACTCTTTGCCTCTATGAAGAATCCTGGCATCAGGGAGTCATTGGCATCTTGGCATCTCGCCTGAAAGAGAAATTTCATCGCCCCACTCTGATTTTTGCCCCTGGAGAAGAAGCCGGCCTTCCGGTTCTTAAAGGCTCGGGACGATCTATTCAAGGCTTTCATCTGCGAGATGCCTTGGATTTGGTTTCCAAAAAGCATCCAGATCTCATTTTGAAGTTTGGTGGGCATGCCATGGCCGCGGGTTTAACCATACACCGTGATTCATTGAAAAGCTTCCAGACATGTTTTGAGGAAATCGCCCAATCATTGCTCACGGAAGAAATTCTGCAGCGGCAACTTGTTCATGATGGCTCACTGAATCCAGACGAAATTGAACCTGAATTGGGCTTGCTTTTGGCCAATGAGGTCTGGGGCCAAGGTTTTCCAGCCCCAGTGTTTGTCGGTGAGTTTGAGGTATTGAATCAAACCCTCATTCAAGATAAGCACCTGCGCCTACAACTCAAAGCCATTCAAAGTGATGGTAGCGGCCATCCAAAGACGCTCAATGGCATCTGGTTTTCTAGAAACATCCCTCTTCCCAATCCAGCCCGTCTGGCTTACCGCTTGGTCACAGATCACTATCAGGGAGTGGCTCGTGCTCAATTACACATAGAAGCACTCGACGAAGCTTTATAATTGCGCACCATGGAAGCAGAACAACTCAATCTTATTAGCAACACCCTCGAAGACCTCCGTATCCGTACGATTGAACTTCGGAGGTATCTTTGACGTCGATAACAAAGCAGAACGCTTAGTTGAGGTCAATCAAACCCTTGAAGATCCTAAAATTTGGGATGATCCTAAACAGGCGCAAGCTCTAGGAAAAGAGAAAAAATTACTGGATGGCGTTGTTGGAACCATTAATTTTTTAACGGACAACATCACTTCCAGCCAAGAACTCATGGAAATGGCCAAAGAGGAAGGTGACTATGACACCATCCTCTCGATTGAGGCTGACACGGCTGGCATGCGTCAACAGGTAGAAGACCTGGAATTTCGCAGGATGTTTAGCAATCCCATGGATCCAAGCTCATGCTTTATTGATATTCAATCGGGTGCTGGTGGCACTGAAGCCTGTGACTGGGCTAGCATGTTGTTACGTCAATACATCCGTTATTGCGAGCGCAAAGGTTTCAAAGCAGAAGTTCTTGAAGTCTCTGATGGTGATGTCGCTGGTATTAAGAGTGCCACCATCAAAGTGGATGGCGAATACGCTTATGGTCATCTTAGAACAGAAACTGGGGTACATCGATTGGTCAGAAAATCACCCTTTGACTCTGCCAATGGACGTCACACCTCTTTTACCAGTGTGTTTGTTTACCCAGAGGTAGATGACTCGATTGAAATTGACATCAACCCTGCCGATATCAGAACAGATACTTATCGCGCGTCTGGTGCAGGTGGTCAGCACATCAATAAAACAGATTCAGCGGTTCGTTTGACTCACATACCTACGGGCATCGTGGTCCAATGCCAAAACGATCGCAGCCAACATAAGAACCGTGCAGAAGCGATGTCTATGTTGAAATCACGTTTGTATGAACATGAATTGCGTAAACGTCAAGCTGAACAAGACAAATTAGAAGCCACCAAAAGTGATGTTGGCTGGGGTCATCAAATTCGTTCCTACGTTTTGGATCAAAGTCGCATCAAAGACTTGCGAACCAACGTTGAAATATCCAATACTCAAAAAGTATTGGATGGCGATTTGGATGCATTCATTGAAGCCAGCTTAAAGCAAGGCGTTTAAAAAAAACTATTTATTTCCACTGGAAAAACCATGAGCCAAGAACCATCTAGCCCTATCGTTGATGAAAATCACATCATTGCTGAGCGTCGTGAAAAGTTAGCCCAACTTCGCAAGAATGGCGTTGCCTTTCCGAATGATTTTGTTCCTACCCATCACGCGGCTGACTTGCATGCTCATTACGGGGAAATCAGCAAAGAACATCTCGCAGAGAAAAATATCACTGTGAAGGTTGCTGGTCGCATGATGCTCAAACGTGTCATGGGTAAAGCCAGCTTTGCGACTGTGCAAGATCGCTCTGGTCAGATTCAGTTTTATATCAATGATGCTGATGCAAGTGCCGAGGCGCACAACGCATTTAAACACTGGGACATGGGTGACTTTATTGCGGCTGAAGGCGTAGTCTTTAAAACCAATAAAGGCGAATTATCAATTTTGGTGAAAGAGTTACGCCTCTTATCCAAATCACTTCGGCCGCTACCGGACAAGTTTCATGGTTTATCTGACCAAGAACTCAAATATCGCCAACGTTACGTTGATTTAATTGTTTCTCCTGAGACACGTCAAACATTCTTGGCGCGCAGCAAAGCCATGGCTTCCATTCGTCATCACATGCAAGACGCTGGTTTCATGGAAGTTGAAACCCCAATGCTTCATCCTATCCCAGGGGGTGCTGCAGCCAAACCTTTTATCACACACCACAATGCTTTGGACATGCAAATGTTCCTAAGAATTGCTCCTGAGCTTTATCTGAAACGTTTGGTGGTGGGTGGATTTGAACGTGTTTTTGAAGTCAATCGCAATTTTCGCAATGAAGGGGTAAGCCCAAGACACAACCCTGAATTTACGATGATGGAGTTTTATGCGGCCTACACCGATTACAAATGGCTCATGACCTTCACGGAAGAATTGATTCGTGCTGCTGCGATTGATGCTCAAGGCACAGCAGTTTTGACTTATCAAGGCAAAGCCTTGGACCTCTCAAAACCATTCCAACGCTTAACGATTGCAGAGGCCATCCTTAAATACGCGCCTCTTTCGAAAAAAGACTACACCGCTAGCCAACTAGAGGATGCCGACTTTATTCGGGCAGAACTCAAAAAAGCAGGGGAAGACATCCATGGCCCGACCCTAAAGAACGCTGGTTTGGGCGCTTTGCAATTGGCTTTATTTGAGGCCACTGCAGAAGAACATCTCTGGGAACCGACTTACATCATTGACTATCCAATTGAGGTCAGCCCACTCGCCCGAGAATCAGACACTCGCCCTGGCATTACCGAGCGTTTTGAGTTATTCATTACCGGCCGTGAAATTGCCAACGGCTTCTCAGAGCTCAATGATGCTGAAGATCAAGCGGCACGCTTTCATGCTCAAGTCGCTCAGAAAGAGGCCGGAGATGAAGAGGCGATGTATTTTGACGCTGATTTCATTCGCGCTCTTGAATACGGCATGCCCCCAACCGGAGGTTGCGGAATTGGTATAGATCGTCTCATGATGTTAATCACTGACTCCCCTAACATTCGTGATGTGATTTTGTTCCCGCACATGAGAAAAGAAGATTAAATTCAACTGGTGACGCACTGTTTTATGTAACCAGTGCTTGGAACAACCATAAAAAAAAGACCTGATATTTCAGGTCTTTTTTGTATTAACTGCCTCTAATTTCAGAGAACCATTAATGATTTTCTTTGGCATGGTTAATAGAATATTTAGGAATCTCAATCACCAAATCTTTTTGGGCAATGATGGCCTGGCAAGATAAACGTGACTGAGGTGATAAGCCCCATGCCCGATCAAGTAAATCGTCTTCCGCTTCATCAGACTCATTCAAACTTTCACCGCCCTCACGCACAATCACATGACAAGTAGTGCAAGCACAAGACATTTCACAAGCATGTTCAATTTCAATATCATTTTCCAACAATGCTTCGCATATGGTTGCGCCTGCAGGTGCTTCGAGTACAGCACCCTCTGGACAATATTCAGCATGTGGAAGAACAACGATTTGTGGCATTTTTAATTCCTATGGGTCTTATTAGATTTCTGCAATTTTTTTACCAGACAGCGCTTTTTTTATACTTTCATTCATTCTTCTGGCCGCAAACTCATCGGTAGCCTTTGATAAAGATTCTACAGATCGTCTCAATACTTGAGTGTCTTTGGCATCTTGAACCAATTCTTTTAGTGCCGTTAACTTACGATGAATAACCTCTAACTCATCCTCATCCAATAACTGCTGATCTTCCGCCAGGGCTGCATCCACGGCTTCAATCAAACGTTTTGCATCCACCAACTCCTCACGCAATGCTCTGGCCTGAACATCATCTGCCGCATGGCTAAAGCTGTCTTGAAGCATGGAAGTAATGTCCTTGTCTGATAAACCATAGGAAGGCTTCACATTAATGGCTGTTTCAACCCCTGACTGAGTCTCTCTGGCAGTCACTGATAAAAGACCATCTGCATCCACTTGGTAAGTCACCCGGATGCGAGCCGCACCTGCTGCCATGGGTGGAATACCTTTGAGTTCAAACTTCGCCAAGGATCGACAATGATCAACAATTTCTCGTTCACCCTGCAAAACATGGACTGCCAAAGCAGTTTGACCATCTCTAAAAGTCGTGAAATCTTGAGCTCTGGCTACTGGAATCGGTGTGTTGCGCGGAATAATTTTTTCCACCAACCCCCCCATGGTCTCAACCCCTAGAGATAAGGGAATAACATCCAAAAGCAACCACTCATCACCCTTTTGTTGATTACCGGCCAATAAATCGGCTTGCATGGCGGCCCCCATAGCGACCACTTGATCCGGGTCTAAATTGGTCAAAGGCGTTTGTCCAAACAACTCACCCACTGCACGTTGAACATGCGGCATGCGCGTGGCGCCACCGACCATAACCACACCTTTCACCTCTTCAACAGTGAGACTGGCATCTCTAAGAGCTTTTTTAGCTGCCATTAGAGTTTTATTCACTAAATGTTGAGTGAGTTCAAAAAATTGGGCCTGACTAATGCCTACATTGACAGAGGTACCATCACTCAGAGTGACATGAACGCGTGCCAAAGGATTTTTACTAAGTTGTTCTTTGACATCTTTAGAAGCTGTGAGCAACAAACGAGTATCTTTGTCGGACAACAATTGCAACTTGGCTTGCTCCAAAACCCAGCAATACAGGCGATGATCAAAATCATCGCCACCCAATGCTGAGTCACCACCTGTTGATAAAACCTCAAACACTCCCTTGCTTAAACGCAAGATAGAAATATCAAAAGTGCCGCCACCTAGGTCATATACCGCGTAGATACCTTCAGCAGCATTATCTAAACCATAAGCAATCGCAGCAGCGGTTGGCTCATTGAGTAAACGCAAGACTTCAATACCTGCCAATTTAGCGGCATCTTTGGTTGCCTGCCTCTGAGCATCATCAAAATAAGCTGGCACCGTGATGACGGCCCCTACAATCTCGTCATCAAAAGAATCCTCGGCGCGTTGACGCAATCTGGCCAAAATCTCAGCGGAAACCTCGACAGGACTTTTATCCCCAGCCACAGTTTTAATTTTGAGCATGCCAGGGGCATCCACAAACTCGTAAGGCATGGATTCAGCATGCTCAACGTCTTTTAGACCACGACCCATGAAGCGCTTGACAGAAATGATGGTATTTTTGGGATCGCCATTGGCATTCTGCAAAGCTTGATAACCAGCCTGAGTAGCACCTCCGCGCAAATAGCGAACGACTGATGGTAGCAATTTGCGTCCCTGATCATCGCCTAAAACTTCAGGCAAAGCATTCTTCATGGCAGCTACCAATGAATTGGTTGTGCCCAAGTCAATACCCACAGCAATTCGTCTCTGATGCGGAGCTAGTGATTGTCCTGGTTCAGCAATTTGTAATAAGGCCATGGTCTATTGTGTGAATTGTTATGCCAACAAAGCCTCTTCAAGCTCTGCACTGAATTTTTCTATGAATAATAAAGCTCTTAATTTTTGGGCAGCCAGTTCAAAATCTTTTTGATCATCAATGGCCTCCTCAACCTCTTTCAAAACTTGAGTTCTTGTTTGCTCAACTTGAGTGAATAAACGATCCAATACTTGATGATCATTACGAGATTCATCCAGCGACTCGCGCCACTCCATTTGCTGCATCAAAAATGCAGCTGGCATGGCGGTATTGGTTTCTAACTGAGCATCAACCCCATGGCGCGCGCACAAATAAAGCCCTCGCTGAATAGGATTCAACAAAGTTCGATAAGCACTATTGGCAAGAGTCGCCATCTGCATCGACAGTCGCTTTTCAGAATCAGTTCCCGCAACATGCAAATCAGGATGAACTTGCTTTTGCACGGTTAAATAGGCAGACTCCAAAGCCTGCCGATCAATCTTGAATTGTGGCTTTATCTGAAATAAGGCAAAGTAATCATCAAACCCTGAAAGATTCGCCACAACCACACTCATCTTTCACATTCGGATTTTGGAACTTAAAGCCCTCATTCAAACCCTCACGAACATAATCCAATTGGGTTCCGTCCAAATAAGCCAAACTTTTAGGATCAACGTAGACCTTCACTCCAAGAGATTCAAACAGGGTGTCTTCTGGCAAGGCTTCATCAACGTACTCCAATTGATAAGCAAGACCTGAGCAACCCGTGGTCCTTACTCCTAGACGCAAGCCAATTCCTTTACCACGACGCTCGATATAGCGTGTGATGTGCTTGGCAGCTTTTTCTGTCAGAGTGATAGCCATAATTATTTAGCGTGTTTTTCTTTGTAATCAGCAACAGCTGCCTTGATAGCGTCCTCAGCCAAGATTGAACAGTGAATCTTCACTGGAGGCAAAGCCAATTCTTCAGCAATCTGTGAATTTTTGATCTCTAACGCTTGATCCAATGTTTTGCCCTTCACCCACTCTGTTACCAAAGAGGATGAAGCAATCGCTGAACCACAACCATAAGTTTTGAACTTGGCGTCTTCAATGATGCCTTGATCATTGACGCGAATTTGCAATTTCATCACGTCGCCGCAAGCAGGGGCACCCACCATACCCGTACCCACATGATCATCACCTTTTTCAAAAGAACCGACGTTGCGGGGGTTTTCATAATGCTCAATTACTTTTTCACTGTAGGCCATGGTTCACTCCTTTATTTCTTCTATTCGTTGTATCAATCATTTTTATTTGGGTCAAACTCAGTGGGCCGCCCACTGAATTGTGTTGAGGTCAACACCATCCTTATACATTTCCCACAAGGGAGAAAGATCTCTTAATTTAGCAATCTTGCTCTTAACTAAATCAATCGTGAAATCAACATCCTCAACGGTAGTAAAGCGACCAATCGTAAAACGAATTGAGCTGTGCGCTAATTCATCATTACGGCCTAAAGATCTCAAAACATATGAGGGCTCTAAAGAGGCTGATGTACAAGCAGAGCCAGAAGAAACGGCGATATCCTTCAAAGCCATAATCATGGATTCACCTTCAACATAGTTAAAGCTAATATTCAAGTTGTGAGGAATGCGATGATCCATATCACCATTTAAATAGACTTCTTCAATTTGGTTCAGACCATTCCACAAGCGATCTCTCAACATGCGAATGCGCTCATTTTCACTGGCCATCTCTTCTCTTGCAATCCGGAAGCACTCACCCATGCCCACGATTTGATGGGTAGGCAAAGTGCCTGAACGCATCCCTCTTTCGTGACCACCCCCATGCATTTGCGCCTCAATGCGAATGCGGGGTTTGCGGCGAACAAATAATGCACCGATGCCTTTAGGGCCGTAAGTCTTGTGAGCACAAAAACTCATCAAGTCAACTTTTAATGTTTGTAGATCAATGGCTACCTTGCCCGTTGCTTGCGCGGCATCCACATGAAACACGATGCCCTTCTCACGACAAAATTCACCAATTCTTGGAATGTCTTGAATCACACCAATTTCATTGTTGACAAACATTACAGATACCACAATCGTGTCAGGGCGCACGGCTGCCTTAAAAACTTCAAAATCAATCAAGCCATTGGGCAATACATCCAAGTATGTAACCTCATAACCCTCACGCTCAAGCTCACGACAGGTATCTAGAACTGCCTTGTGCTCAGTCTTTACAGTGATGATGTGCTTGCCTTTTTCTTTATAAAAATGTGCTGCGCCCTTAATAGCTAAATTATTACTTTCAGTGGCACCGCTGGTCCAAACAATTTCTCTTGGATCAGCTCCCACCAACTTAGCCACTTCAGTGCGAGCGTTTTCAACGGCCTCCTCCGCACTCCAACCATAAGCATGACTGCGTGAAGCTGGGTTACCAAACTGCTCACGCAAATAAGGAATCATCACGTCCACCACGCGAGGGTCAATCGGCGTTGTGGCTGAGTAATCCATATAAATCGGAAAATGTTCTGGACTAAACATCGGAACTACTTTGGGTGATGACATCTTTTATCCTTTTATCTCGTTCGTTTTTATTGTTTTCAGTATTAATAAGTTATTTAGTTAATTTGCTGCGCAAAAGTAAAGACTGAATTGGCCAAAGGCTTCTTCTTTGCTTCGGTTTCTTTTTTTGCCTCAGCGGTTTGCTTGCTAGCTTTAGGAGTTTCTAGCTTGATCTTGCTTTCATGAATGTGAACTCGCCCCTCTTGCTGCTTCACCAAGTCAGCCAAAGAAACAGAACTTAAATACTCCACCATCTTCTGATTCAAATTCGCCCACAAATCATGGGTCATACAACGACCATGACCGGACTCTTCACCATGACAATTTCCTTTGCCCCCACACTGGGTGGCATCGAGTGGTTCATCCACAGCAATAATGATGTCAGCCACAGTGACTTGCTCAGGTCGACGAGCTAGTGTGTATCCACCGCCTGGGCCGCGGGTACTCTCAACAATGTCAAAACGACGCAACTTACCGAACAATTGCTCTAGGTAAGATAAAGAAATATTTTGTCTTTGACTGATACCGGCAAGCGTCACTGGACCTTGCGATTCACGCAATGCCAAATCAATCATCGCAGTTACTGCAAAACGACCTTTGGTTGTTAATCTCATCTCTGACCTCGTCCTTGTTGAGTGATTGGATGGGTTAATACCTGACTTTCATGCTCAACTATATCAGATACCCTACAAAACTGCTCAAGTACTCAAGAAAATGATGCCCTATTGTATTTTTATATTTAAAAATCAATTATTTAGGTGGAAATAACAATGACTTAAAGTCAGCTTTAATACGACCTCTAACAGCTGAATATAAGCGTCTTCTGTCCAAAGCAGGCAAATCTCTAGAACGCAATGCCATATTAAACGCCAAAGAAAAACTGATCATGACATTGAAAACACCAATCAAAAGAACCCCGAGAATGCCTAACCAAAATCCCGCCATTAGAAATGTTTTCCATCCCAATGCCGTGGCAGCCGCAGCAAACTGTCCAGCCGACAAAGTGATGTGACGAATTTCCATGCCTATTCCTAAGAAACCGAGGAAGGTTGGACCATAAATGAGCAAAACACCCAAGGACACGTTGGCAGCCACAATAGAGATATTATTTTTCCACCACTGCCCCCATCGAGCCGCTCGAATATCTCCAAAAACAATATTGATGCGTCTGTTATAGGCAATCACATCTTGCATGCGATGTAATACAAACCAGTTATCGACCAGACCTGCAATCAAACTTGAAAGCCACAAAAGAACGCCAGTGAATGCGGCAAAAATGAATGCGGCACTAAAAGGTGACACACTGTGAAAAATCGCCTGCGCTTTGACCGCACTCATCGTGGGGCTTCCCAACAGAAGCATGATGCCCACTTGTATCGCAATCACCAACGGTACCACCATGGCCAAATTACCAAAAATTGAAGCGGCTTGAGATCGCATCAAAGCGATGGCACGATCTACAAATTCCTCTAGCCCTTGTTTGGTATGAACCCCATCCAATAGTTGCGCAAGTGCTGGTGCAGTCATTGCAGGTTGCTTGGTCGCCAAAGTGA
>JACCEB011417451.1_pt1 | contig 26511 bp, 20 predicted proteins | sample 7454761 | NCBI WGS metagenome assembly JACCEB01 (sample SAMN15323454, study PRJNA562643) | freshwater metagenome | isolation source: river surface water | place: USA:Blue River Watershed | collected 2017-08-18
CAGCTCGCGTGAAATCCTTCACTCTCCGCGTCACCCTCCAGTTCGCCGGCCTCGTCACCGCCGCCGCCGCCGGCGTGCTCGTCGCCGGCGGCATCCTGCTCGACCGCCAGCACGAGCGCAGCCTCGAACTCCTCCACGAGATCGAGGCCCACGAACTCGTCGAACTCATCGGCCCCGCGGTCGGCAGCCCCGCGCAGATCGCCGAGCGGATCGCCCACGATGCCGACGGCGACGCCGCCCTCTTCGTCATCCAGGTCGCCACGCTCCAGGGCGAAGTGATCTTCCGCTCCGAGAATCTCGGCGACACCCTGCTCCCGCCCCAGGAGGCCGGCCGGCCCCACGCCACCGTCACCCTGCCCAATCTCGGCCCCGTCCACGTCTCCGAAGTCACGCACGGCCCGTGGCGCATCCAGATCGGCAGCCCCCTCGAGCCCGCCGCCCGCCTGCTGCGCGACTACATCGACATCAGCGTCCCGCTGATCATCGCCGCCGCCGTCGTCTCCCTCGGCCTCGGCTACGCCTTCGCCCGCGCCACACTCCGCCCCCTGCGCGCCATCGAGGCCACCGCGCGCGGCATCGGCGCCGACAACCTCGCCGCCCGCATCCACGTGCCGGAAGGCCGCGACGAACTCGCCTCCCTCGTCCGCCTGCTCAACGAGATGTTCGACCGGCTCCAGCGCTCGTTCGAACAGATCGACCGCTTCACCGCCGACGTCTCCCACGAGCTCAAGACTCCCCTCGCCCTCATCCGCCTCAACGCCGAGAAACTCCGCCTCCGCACCCACGTGGATCCCGAGAGCCACGGCGCCACCGGCGACATCCTCGAGGAGGTCGAGCGCCTCCAGCAGATGATCGACCGCCTCCTGTTTCTCGCCCGCACCGAGACCCGCGCGATCGAGACCGCCTTCCGCGAAATCGAGGTCGCCCCGCTGCTCGGCTCCTTCGCCGACGACGCCGAGGTCCTCGCCGAGGAACGCGCCGTCCGCTTCACCCTCGCACGCAACGACCCCGGCACCCTCCGCGCCGACCCCGAGTTGCTCCGCCAGGTGCTCCTGAATCTCGTCAGCAACGCCATCTCGGCCTCGCCCCGCGGCGGCACCGTCACGCTGCAGTCCGCCGTCAGCGCCTCGCACTGGACCTTCACCGTGCAGGACGAAGGCCCGGGCCTCTCGCTCGACCAGCTTGCCCGCGCCTTCGACCGTTTCGTCCGCTTCGCCCCGCCCGCCGAGCGCACCGCTTCAACCGCGCCCCGCGGCCACGGCCTCGGCCTCGCGATCTGCAAGAGCATCGTCGCGCTGCACGACGGCACCCTGCGGCTCGACAACCGCGCCGACCGCTCCGGCCTGATCGCCACCGTGTCGATCCCCCGCCGGCCCGCCGCCGCCTGACCGCCCGCCCCGCGCCCAGCGCGGCCCGCTGGAAAATGATTTCTGTCCTTTGCGCCGTTTTGCGCCTCCTTGTGGATAACTGCCGATGGCCGATTTTCTCACCGACAAACCCACCCAGCTCCAACGCGCCTTCCTCGTTGGCGTCCAGAACCCCGACATGAAGCCGGGTGAGGCCGCCGAACTCCTCGGCGAACTCAAGGAACTGGTCGAGAACCTCCGCATCGCCGTCACCCGCACCGAGCTCGTCAATCTCCGCCGCCCCAATCCCGCCCTCCTCCTCGGCACCGGCAAGGCCGAGGAAATCGTCGCCCTCGCCAAGGCCGACGGCGCCGACGTGATCGTCTTCGACGAGGCCCTCTCCCCCGCCCAGCAGCGCAACTGGGAAGAGCTCGCCGGCGTCGCCGTCATCGACCGCCAGGAGGTCATCCTCGAGATCTTCGCCGACCGCGCCCACACCCGCGAAGCCATCCTCCAGGTCGCGCTCGCACGCATGGAGTATTCGCTGCCCCGCCTCACCCGCGCGTGGACGCACCTTTCCCGCCAGCGCGGCAAGGGCGCGATGGGCGGCGAAGGCGAAACCCAGCTCGAACAGGACCGCCGCATCGTGCGCGACCGCATCGCGCACCTGAAACGCGAACTCGCCAACGTCGTCCAGCAACGCGACGTCCAGCGCCGCAAACGCCAGCGCGTCCCCGTCCCCACCTGCGCCATCGTCGGCTACACCAACGCCGGCAAATCCACGCTCCTCAACACCCTCACCGGCGCCGAGGTCCTCGCCGCCGACAAACTCTTCGCCACGCTCGACCCGACCACGCGCCAGCTCGTGCTCCGCGGCAACCAGAAGCTGCTCGTGACCGACACCGTCGGCTTCATCCGCCGCCTCCCGCACGGCCTCGTCGAAGCCTTCAAAGCCACGCTCGAAGAGGTGATCGTCGCCGACTTCCTCGTCCACGTGGTCGATGTCTCGAATCCCAACTTCGAGGAGCACCACGCCACCACGCTCGCCGTCCTCGCCGAACTCGGTGCCACCGACTGCACCGTCGTCACCGTCTTCAACAAGCTCGACGCCGCCTCGCCGGAGCTGATCCAGCGCGCCCGTCATCTCGCACCCGACGCCCTCTTCGTCAGCGCGCTCACCCGTGCCGGCCTCGATCAGCTCGAGTCACGCTGCCTCGAGCTGATCGCCGAAGCCCACGCGTCCGTGGAACTGCGCGTGCCGCACGAGCGCTACGATGTCATCGCCCGGCTCCACGCAGTCGGCCACGTGCAGAGCGAGGAACAGGAAGACGGCGCCGTCCGCCTCCGCGGCCGGTTCCCGCCGTCGCAAGCCTCGTTCTTCGCCCCGTTCATCGTGCCCTGACGGTCGGCGCGGCGCGAGATCACCCCGGCCGCGTCGCCGCGGGGCCCAACGCCTCCTTCGGACCGACGCCCGCCGCTTACTCCGCGTCGTAGATCTGCACCTTGTTCCAGAACGTTTTGAAATCGTTCACGAACTTCAGGTGGATCGGATCGACCTGGTAGGCGTCGTGCGCCGCCACGTCCTTGCACACCACGGTCAGCGCCACCGAATAGGAGGCGTCGATGATCGGACGCTTCTCGGTCTTGGCCGGCGTGCCGACGTAGAGTTTGTCCACGGCCGGGATGCCGCTGAGCGACTCCACGCCCTTGCGGAAATCGGCGCGCTGCTGCGCGGTGAGTTCGGGTTTCAGCCAGAAATAGACGGTGTGAACCAGCATGGTGATAACGGGTCCCGCGTTCTGGTTGCCGCGTTTTCCCTTAGCAACGCAAATTCCGGCCGCGCTTACCGGCCATCGTCCCGCACCTGCTCCGCTTCCTTCTCCTCCAGCCGCGCGAGTTCCTCCGCCACGTTGAAATTCATCGGCACGTCCGGATCCGGCGAGGGCACCGCCGAAAGCAGGATCCGCGTGTAGGGATGCTCGGGCGCGGCAAAGATCCGCGCCGTCTCCGCCAGCTCCACGATCCGGCCCTTGCGCATCACCGCCACGCGGTCGCAGAACCCGCGCACGACATCGAGATTGTGCGCCACGAACAGATACGTGAGCCCGAACTCCCGCTGCAGCTCCTTCAGCAGGTCCAGCACCTGCGCCTGCACCGAGACATCCAGCGCCGAGGTCGCCTCGTCGCACACCATCAGCGCCGGCCGCATGATGAGCGCGCGCGCGATGCCGATGCGCTGCCGCTGCCCGCCGCTGAAGGCATGCGGATACCGGTTCCGGTGCTCCGGCTTCAGCCCGACGCGCTCCAGGATGTCCGCCACGCGGTCGTCGAGCTCCGCCTTGCCCGCGAGCCGGTGGATCACGAGCGGCTCGCCCACGATGTCGCGCACCGTCATGCGCGGATTGAGCGACGAAAACGGATCCTGGAACACCATCTGCGCGTGCTGCCGCACCGGGATGAGTTCCCGCTCGCTCAGCTGCGCGAGATCCACCACCCGCCCGCCCGGCAGCCGGAAGCGCACCTCGCCCGCCGTCGGCCGCAACGCCCGCAGGATGCAACGCGCCGCCGTCGTCTTGCCCGAACCGCTCTCACCCACCAGCCCCAGCGCCTGCCCCGCCGGCAACGCGAAGCTCACGTTGTCCACCGCCTTCACGATCCCCGTCTGCCGGCGCCGCAGCACCCCGCCCGTAAAGATCGGAAAATGCTTCGCCAGCCCGCGCACCTCGAGGAGCGGCGCCGCCGGCCGCTGCGCCTCCGACGTCACGGCCGGACCAGCGGACGCTCGCCCGCGCCCGCCGCGGCCCGCGCTTGCCGCCGCACGGGCAACGCGTCGAGCAGCGACCGCGTGTAGGCATGCTGCGGCTGCTTCAGCACCGCGCGCACCGGCCCGCGCTCCACGATCTCGCCGCGCTGCATCACCGCCACCTGGTCCGCCATCTGCGCCACCACGCCGAAATCGTGCGTGATCAGCAGCACCGAACAGCCGATCTCCCGCTGCAGCCCGCGGATCAGACCGAGGATCTGCGCCTGCGTCGTCACATCCACCGCCGTCGTCGGCTCGTCCGCGATCAGCAGCTCCGGCCGGCACACCAGCGCCATCGCGATCACCGCCCGCTGCCGCATGCCGCCCGAAAGCTCGTGCGGATACTGCCGGTAGCGCAGCGCCGGATCGCCGATCCCGACTTTGAAAAGCATCTCCAGCGTCTGCCGTTTCGCCGCCTCCCGGCTCACGTCCTGATGCACCAGGATCGCCTCGTCGATCTGCGCCCCGATCGTGTGCACCGGCGACAGCGCCGCCATCGGCTCCTGGAAAATCATGCTGATCGCCCCGCCGCGCACCCGGAACAGCAGCCCGGATTTCTCGTCCAGATGCCCGAGATCCACATCCCCCACCCGCCGCGAACGCAGCAGCATCCGGCCCGACACGATCCGCCCCGGCGGCTGGATCAGCCGCAGCAGCGCCTGCGCCGTCACGCTCTTCCCGCTGCCCGATTCGCCCACCAGCGCGAGCGTCCGCCCCCGCGGAATCGCAAACGACACGTTCTGCACCGCGCCCACCTCGCCGTCCTGCGTCGTGAAGGAGACGCGGAGGTTCTGGACTTCGAGAAGCGGCAGCTCGAGCGGGGTCATCATCGGCTCTCGTAAGGATCGGCCGCGTCCCGCAGCCCGTCACCCAAAAAATTGAACGCCAGCACCGTCAGCACCACCAGCACCACGGGCATCAGCAGCCACGGGTAGTTCGCCACCGTCTGGATCGCGAGACAGTCCTGCAACATCACGCCCCAGCTCACCACCGGCGGCCGCAGCCCGAGCCCGAGAAACGACAGCGACGTCTCCCCAAGGATCATCGCCGGCACGCTCATCGTCAGCACCACGATGATGTGACTCGTGAACCCCGGCAGCAGATGCCGGAACAGGATCCGGCCGTGGCTCGCCCCGAGCAACCGCGCCGCCATCGCGTAGTCCTCCTCGCGCAGCGCGAGGATTTTGCCGCGCACCACGCGCGCCAGCCCCGTCCACCCGAGCAGGCTCAGCACCAGCGTGATCGCGAAATACGTCCACAGCGGCGGCCAGTCCCCCGGCAGCACCGCCCCGAACGCCAGCCACAGCGGGATCTGCGGAAACGCGTTCACCACCTCGATCACCCGCTGGATCGCCGTGTCGATCCGCCCGCCGCAGTAGCCCGAGAGCCCGCCGATCGAGACGCCGAGCACGAAGGTCACCGCGATCGCCACCACGCCCACCGAGAGACTCACGCGCGAGCCGTGGATCAGCCGGCTCAGGATGTCGCGGCCGTGCTTGTCCGCCCCGAGCAGGAAAAACGTCGGCCGCTCCCCATCCGCCCGCGCCGGCGCGTCGCTCCGCACCCCGAAGAAATGCCGTTCGAGCGGGATCAGCCCCCACAGCCGGTAGCGCTCACCGCGCACGAAAAAACCCAGCGGCACCACCTCGCGCGGATCCTCGAGGTAGTTGCGCTTGAAGGTCAGCGGATCGACCGAGAGCCGCATCGCCGGCACATGCAGCCCGTGCTGCAGCGACAGCCGCGGTATCTGCGGCGGACAATAGGCATGGTCGAGATCGCGCCAGCCGCTCGGATACGGCGCGAAAAACTCCGCGCCGAACGCGACCACGTAGAGCACCGCCAGCAGGAACAGCGACGCCACCGCCAGCCGGTGCCGCGCCAGCCGCCGCGCGATCAGCCCCCACTGCGACAACGTCTCCGCCTCCGGCGCCTGCGCCGGCGGGATCAGCGTGTCGGTGGGGTGGTCGGCCGCCATTCCCCAGCAGCACAGAGCCGCCGATTCCCCCGCGCAAGGCGACAACGCATCGGCCCGTCAACCGCCGCCGAAGACCTGCCGCGCCCGCGCGTTGATCTCCTCCGGCGTGAGCACTTCCTTGTTGGTCGCGATCATCCACGCGTGCCCGAACGGATCGGTGAGTTTCCCGCAGCGATCGCCGTAAAACTGGTCGTCCACCGGCATCGTCGGCGTCGCCCCCGCCGCCACCGCCCGGGCAAACACCGCATCGCAGTCCGGCACATACAGCATCAGCGAGGTCGCCGAGCCGCCCAGCGCCTTCGGCCCGCGTGTGCCCCACTCCGGAAACTCGTCCGCCAGCATGATGCGCGAAGTGCCGATCAGGATCTCCGCATGCGCGATCTTCCCGCCCGGCATGTCCATCCGCATCACTTCCGTCGCACCGAACGCCTGCCGGTAAAATTCCAGCGCCTGCGCCGCGCCGTCCACCGTCAGATAAGGAGTCGCCGTCTGGTAACCGTCCGGAATGTAGGATGTGGCTTTCATGGGAGTGCGGACACCGCACACCTCCGCGCGCCCCCAGGCAAGGCGGTGGCGACGAATCCCCGGTTTTTTGCGACCAGCGACATGACCGACCGCCGCGCCGACTTCCTCCGCTCCGCCCGCAGAATCCGCTTGGCCCGCGTCGCCCCCTCTCCGTTGCTTCTGCACCGCGTCTTCGCCCCATGCACTTCCCCTCCGCTCGCCGCCTCCTCGCCCTCGCCCTCGGCTCCATCGCCCTCGCCGTCGCCGTGGGCGGTTGCTCCAAGTCCCCCGACGCCCCCCCCGCCGGCGGCGCCGCCCCGAAAGCCGGCGCCGTGAAGATCGGCTTCTACGTGAAGCAGCCCGAGGAGCCGTGGTTCCAGCTCGAGTGGAAATTCGCCGACCAGGCCGCCCGCGACCTCGGCTTCACCCTCATCAAGACCGGCGGCAACGACGGCGAAAAACTCCTCGCCGCGATCGACAACTACGCCGCCAGCGGCGCCCAGGGCTTCATCGTCTGCACGCCCGATACCCGCCTCGGCCCCGCCATCGTCGCCAAGGCCAAGGCCGCCAATCTCAAGCTCATCGCCGTCGACGACCAGTTCCTCGGCCCCGACGGCCAGCCGATGAAGAACGTCCACTACCTCGGCATCTCCGCCCGCAAGATCGGCGAAGAGGTCGGCCGCACGCTCGCCGCCGAGATGAAGAAACGCGGCTTCGATCCCGCCGTCACCGCCGTCTGCGCCGTGACCTACGACGAACTCGCCACCGCCAAGGAACGCACCGACGGCGCCATCGCCACCCTCACCGCCGCCGGCATCCCCGCCAACCGCATCTTCAAGGCCCCCGTCCGCACCACCGATATCCCCGGCGCCCTCGACGCCACCAACATCCTCCTCACCCAGCAGCCCGGCGTGAAACACTGGCTCGTCTGCGGCTCCAACGACAACCTCGTCCTCGGCGCCGTCCGCGCCCTCGAGGGCCGCGGCTTCGCCCCCGAGAGCTGCGTCGCCGTCGGCATCAACGGCACCGATTGCATCGTCGAACTCGAGAAGGCCAAGCCCACCTCGTTCTTCGGCTCGATGCTCCTCCAGCCCAAAGCCCACGGTTACCAGACCGCGCAGATGATGTATAAGTGGATCAAGGACGGCGTGGAGCCCCCGCTCGACACCCGCACCGTCGGCATCCTCATCACTCGCGAAAACTTCCGCCAGGTCCTCAAGGAACAAGGCGTCCGCGAGTAATCCGCCGCGCACCGCGGGAGTCCGGATCGTCGCTAGCCTGGAGTCCAGCGGCCGGAGCCGAGCGGCACGCGCCCGCCCCACCTGCTCCCCAGTCCTACCTCCGTTCCCCCAACGCTCAACTCGCCCCTCTCAACGCCTCCGCCCCCCGCCCCCATGCTGGCATTCGACCGCGTCTCGATGGAGTTCCCCGGCGTCAAGGCGCTGGAGGACGTCTCCTTCGCGGTGCAGCCCGGCACGATCCACGCCCTCATGGGCGAAAACGGCGCGGGCAAATCCACGCTGCTGAAAATTCTCAGCGGCGCCTACCGCCCCACCTCCGGCCAGCTGACCGTCGGCGGCCAACCGTGCCGATTCGCCGACACCTCCGCCGCCCTCGCCGCCGGCGTGGCCGTGATCTATCAGGAACTGCATCTCGTCCCCGAGATGAGCGTCGCGGAAAATATCTTCCTCGGCCACCTGCCCCACCGCTCCGGCATCGTGCGCCGCGGCGAACTGCTCGCCGCCACGCGCCGCCAACTCGAGCTCATCGGCGAGTCGATCGATCCCGACACCAAGGTCGGCCGCCTCCCGCTCGCCCAACGCCAGATGGTCGAGATCGCCAAGGCCCTCACGCGCGGCGCCCGCATCATCGCCTTCGACGAGCCCACCAGCAGCCTCTCCGACCGCGAGGTCCGCCGCCTTTTCGGGATCATCCGCGACCTGAAAGCCCGCGGCTGCGCCATCCTCTACGTTTCGCACCGCATGGAGGAGATCTTCTCCCTCTGCGATCGCATCACGATCCTCCGCGACGGCCGCCACGTCGAGACTGCCGACCTGTCGACCCTGACCCGCGACCACGTCGTGCAACGCATGGTCGGCCGCGCGCTCGCCGACATCTACCACTACGCCCCGCGCCCGCACCGCGGTCCCGGCCTCGACGTCGCCCAACTCACCGGCCCCGGCCTCACCGCCCCACTTTCGTTCTCCGCCGCCGCCGGCGAGATCCTCGGCTTCTTCGGCCTCGTCGGCGCCGGTCGCACCGAATTGCTGCGCCTCCTCTTCGGGATTACCGCACCGACCGGCGGCACCATTTGCGTCCACGGCACGCCCGTGACCATCGCCTCGCCGCGCGACGCCGTCGCCGCCGGCATCGTCCTCTGCCCCGAAGACCGCAAGAAGGAGGGCATCGTCCCCGTCCGCTCCGTCCTCGAGAACATCAACCTCAGCACCCGCCGCCGTCGCGCGACAGGCGGCGTGCTCATCGACGAAACCTGGGAGCAGAGCAACGTCCGCCGCCAGATCGACGCCCTCCGCATCCGCACGCCGTCACCCCGGCAACTCATCCGCCACCTCTCCGGCGGCAACCAGCAGAAAGCCATCCTCGGCCGCTGGCTGTCCGAACCCGTGAAGGTTCTCCTCTTCGACGAACCCACGCGCGGCATCGACGTCGGCGCCAAGAGCGAGATCTACACGCTCATGCAGGGCCTCGCCCGCGACGGCGCCTGCGTCATCATGGTCTCCAGCGAGCTGCCCGAGGTGCTCGGCGTCGCCGACCGCATCGCCGTCATGCGCCAGGGCCGGCTGGCCGCGCTCGTCGACCGCGCCGACGCCACCGAGGCGAAACTGCTCCAACTCGCGCTCCCCGACGCCGCCCCGACCGCGGCCGCCTGAACCTCTTCCGCCGCATGTCCGCTCCCGCTTCCGCCTCCTCCGCCCCGACCGCGCGTCCGGCCTCCGCCCTCGGCGCGTTTTTCGACCGCGCCGGCATGCTCGTCGTCCTCGTGCTCCTCTTCCTGGGCTGCGCGCTGTTCGTCGAAAACTTTCTCACCCTCCGCAATCTCCAGGGCCTCGCCCTCGCCGTCTCGATGACCGGCATGGTCGCGTGCACGATGCTCTTCTGCCTCGCCGCGGGCGACTTCGACCTCTCGATCGGCGCCGTCGTCGCCTGCGCCGGCGTCGTCGGCGCGCTCGTGATGAATCACAGCGGCAGCATCGCCCTCGGCGTGCTCGCCGCCCTCGGCTGCGGCGCCGTCTCCGGCCTCATCAACGGCTACGTCGTCGCCAAGCTCCGCATCAACGCCCTCATCACCACGCTCGCCACGATGCAGATGGTCCGCGGCTTCGGCTACATCGTCTCCGACTACAAGGCCGTCGGCATCACGCAGGAGAGTTTCTTCCTCCTCGGTCAATCCCGCTTCCTCGGCATCGACACGCCCGTCTGGATCACGATCGCGTGCTTCCTCGTGTTCGGATTCATCCTCAACCGCACCGTGTTCGGGCGCGACACCCTCGCCGTCGGCGGCAACCTCGAGGCCGCGCACCTCGCCGGCATCGCCGTCGACCGCGTGAAGATCGCGATCTTCACCGCCCAGGGCATCATGGCCGCCTTTGCCGGCCTCGTCCTCGCCTCGCGCATGACGAGCGGCCAACCCAACACTTCCCTCGGCTTCGAACTCGACGTCATCTCCGCGTGCGTGCTCGGCGGCGTCTCGCTCACCGGCGGCGTCGGCAGCATGGGCTTCGTCGTCGCCGGCGTGCTCATCATGGGCATCGTCCAGAACGCGATGAACCTGCTCAACATCGCCCCCGGCTACCAATACCTCGCCCGCGGCGCCATCCTCCTCGCCGCCGTCCTCTTCGACCGCTGGAAACGCCGCGCCTCCGCGTGAGGCCCCTCCGTAGCGGCGCCGCTCGCCGACGCCTCAGCACCTTCCCTCACACCGCACACCCAACACCCTCCTCCCGCCTCACGCCTCCTTCCTCCCGCCTCACTCGCGCACCGGCCGGAGTGTGCGCCCTTCGTTCCACTGCCCCTCGACCATCAGCGTCGTCGCCTGCTCCGGCAGCCCGCGCTCGTGCCGCTCGACCCGGCTGATCAACGCATCCACGGCGTGCGCCCCGATCAATTTTCCGTTCTGGTAAACGCCGCTCCACCGCTCGCCCAGCCCCGGACACGCCAGCAGCGCCAGCCCGATGTCCTCCGGCACCTTCAGCCCCGCTCTTGCCAGCGTCGGCATCAGCACGTCGGCCGCCGGCGTGATCAGCACATCCGGCGACTCGCGCTTCAGCCACGCGAGGACCGGTGCGGGATCGGCCCAGTCGTCGACATAGAGCGGCCGCGTCAGCTTCAGCCCCGCATACATCTGCCCGCCCATCACGAAACCCGCCTCCCACCGCCCTTGGAAACGCAACTGGTGCGCCCGCCGCAGTATCAGCCCGGGCCGCCGGTAGCCGCGCCGGTGGCACTCGCGCACGATGTGCAGGCTCGAGAAATAATGGTCGTTGCACACCGTCGTGATCGGCAGCGCCGGCAGCGGCACGCTCAGACACACCGCCGCGAAATGCTCCCAACGCAGCTCCGGTGTCGGGTCGCCCTCCCCCAGCGGACTCACCAGCAGTCCCTGGATGCCCCGCGCGTGCAGCATCTCCGAGAAGCGCTCGTTCGACATGCCGTCGCGGTGCAGCCAGAACTCCTGCGCCCGGTAGCCGCGCAGCGTCGCCCGCTCCACCGCCCCTTCGCGCATCTGCCGGATCGTCGGCGCCGGATGGTCCCGCCAGCCATTCGCCGTCCGCAGCGCGCACACCAGAGCCAGCGCCGGCTTGTCCTGCAGCGGCTTTCCCAGCCGCCGGATCCGCATCAGCGTCGAGAGGTAGGGATTCGGCTGATACCCGAGTTTCCGCGCCAGCGCCTGGATCCGCTCCCGCGTCGCCGCCGGGATCCGCGGGTGGTTGGCCAGGCTCATCGAGACCGTCGCCTGCGTCACCCCCGCAGCCGCCGCGATCGTTTTCATCGTGACGCCGTGCGCCATGGTTAAGGATGAAAGCAACCCCGGGCTTTTTTCGCCAAGCGCAAACGAAATCCTGTTTCTACGTTGGGCTCCCATCTGCGTTTGCACCGATGCGTCCCTCCGGTTCGCTTCGTCCGTTCCTTTACCTGACCCTACCCACCATGAAAACCCACCCGCCCCGCACCGCCGTGCCCGTCGCCTGCGCCTTGCTCGCGCTCGCCGCCGGCAGCCCGTTCGCCTCCGCGCAGGCCCCTGCCGCCCAACCCGCGGGCACGCCCGCGCGCGAGGGCGACGTCATCCGTCTCTCCGAGTTCAGCGTCAGCGCCGAGGGCGATCGCGGCTACGTCGCTTCCGAGACGCTCACCGGCTCCCGCGTGCGCACGCCGATCATCGACCTTCCCTACACGGTCAACGTCCTCACCGCCGAGTTCTTCGCCGACTTCGGCCTCTTCGAACTCTCCGATAACATCACCCACATCGGCGGCTTCACCGGCCTCGACATCGGCGGCAGCTTCAACCTCCGCGGCTTCAGCTCCTCCTATCAGCTCCGCGACGGCTTCTTCCGCCTCGGCCGCTACGGCTCCAGCAACATCGACCGCATGGAGGTCATCAAGGGCTCCAACGCCGCCATCTACGGCCGCACCTCCCCCGGCGGCATGGTCAACATGATCTCCAAGCAGCCCAAGTCCCGCGCCGGCCACAAACTCACCTTCAACTACGGCGACTACGGCACCGAACGCGTCACCTTCGAGTCCACCGGCCCCGTCGCCAACACCTCGCTCGGCCGCACCAGCTACATCGCCACCGGCAGCCTCTACCAGCGCGAGTTCGGCCAGGAATACGCCCGCAACCGCAACAACGAATACTACCTCGGCATCTCCCACGCGTTCCCCGACGGCGGCAACCTCTTCGTCTCCGCCGAATACTTCCTCCAGGAACGCGACGCCCCCAACAACGCCGCCCCGCTCGTCATCGACGCCCGCGGCACCGCCACCAACACCGACGACCTCGCCATCGGCCACGCGGTCAATCTCGCCCACTACAATCCCTTCGGCCCCAACTCCGAACTCCACCGCGGCTACTCCGGCCTCACCGCGTTCTACGACAAACGCCTCAACGAGGTCTGGAGCCTCCGCGCCTCGGGCAACTTCTACGGCGCCCGCCGCTGGGACTATAACCAGAACACCGGCTGGGGCACCGTCACCATCAACCCCGCCAATCCCGCCACGCCCATCACCTCCGCACGCGGCGCCACCCCGAGCAAGGGCCAGATCGTCGAGGACGGCGGCGGCTTCCAAGGCGACCTCCTCGCCCACTACTGGCTCAACGGCCGCAAAATCGAGAACCGCACCCTCCTCACCCTCGACCTCAACGACTACTACCGCTGGGACCCGAGCCGCAGTTTCGGCGTCGCGTCCAACCCCGACATCGTCGCATGGAACGCCGTCCGCACCGTGCGCCTCGACGCCGACTTCCGGCCCATCGCTCCCCTCGACTACTTCCCGAAACGCCTCGTGCACGGCCAGGAGATCTCGACCCGCATCCGCAAGATGCGCGCCACCGTCGTCGGCGGCCTCATCCGCCACCAGTCCGCGTTCATGCAGGGCAACCTCCTCACCTACGCCGGTGCGCGTTACGACTCCGTCCGCTTCCGCCACCGCGACTTCACCAGTCCGCCCGCCGGCTACGCCCCCGGCCAGATGCTCGACCGCACCTTCACCGAGCTGAAGCCCAACACCGGCGTGAACCTCAAGATCACCCCGAATCTCCGCGTCTTCGGCAACTACAGCGAGAGCTACTTCGTCCCGCAGGCCGACGCCCCCGCCACCGTCGCCGAGCCCGACTACAAATCCGAGACCGCCGAGGGCTTCGACTACGGCTTCAAGGGCGCCTTCCTCAACGACCGCGTCACCTTCACCGCCAGCGGCTTCTACGCCACGCGCAACAACGTCAGCGTGACCGAAATCGAAGAAGAGCCCATCGGCTCCGGCAACTACGTCACCCGCGCCCGCCGCGATGGCAACCAGCTCGTCCGCGGCTGGGAACTCGACCTCAACTGGCGCGCCACCGAGGACCTCTCGTTCGGCCTCAGCTGGGGCAACGTCTACTCCATCTACACCGACTTCGGCAGCGCCTTCCCCGCCGCCATCGGCCGCCGCGTCAACGGCGTGCCGAAGGGCAACGGCTCCATCTACGCCCGCTACTCCGTCAATCGCGGCGTGCTGAAGGGCTTCTCCGCCAACCTCGGCGTCACGCACGTCGGCGAGACGCCCCTCTACGCCCCCAACTCCGGCGACACCTACATCACCACGCCCACCGGTCAGCGCGTCGTCACGCGCAGCACCAACCAGTGGGCCCTTACCGCCGACGCCTACACGATCGCCAGCGCCGGCGCGCGCTACCGCTTCGCCAACACCGGCCGCTTCAGCCACACCGTCGGCGTCAACGTGAACAACCTCCTCGACGAGGTCTACCTCCGCGCCAACCGCCTCCCCGGCGAGGAGCGCGCGTTCTACTTCACCTACACGCTCGGCTACGGCTCCGGCCGCTGAGTCAGGGCCACGACCCTTCACACCGCCGCGCCCTCTCCGGGGCGCGGCGTTTTTTTTGGCCCTGCGGGACCCGAGCACGCCGACCACCGTCGCGCCATTCCCGCCCCCCGTCCGCCCGGAAATCTGCGGCTTTCCCGAATCTGCGGGATCCCTGTCTTGGTCCCGCCACCGAAGCTCACGCCGCGACGCCCGTCACCGTCAGTCCCAGACTTTCGGATACGCTGGAACAAAGCCCCACGAACGTCTCCTCCCCCAGCGCGAGCCGCCGGCCCTTCAGGTGCGCCACGCCCCAGCGGCGACGCAGCTTCCGCGCCCCCAGCGGCAGCGCCACCAGCGACCCCGTCTCCAATTCCGTCCGCGCGATCCACGGCGAGAGGATTCCCGCCCCGATCCCGATCTTCACCAGCTCCTTGATCGCTTCCATGCTGCCCAGCTCGATGAAGTTCGAGAGCACGACCTTCTCGTCCCGGAAATACTCGCTCACCAGCCGGAAGGTCTGGCTCGTCTTGTTGTAGAGGACGAGCGTCTCCGCCTCGATCGCCTCCCGCGGCACGCGGCCCATCGCCGCCCACGGATGCAGCGGCGCCACCACGAAACGCAGCTCGTCCTCGAACAACGGCACAAACGCAAACTCCGTCAGGCTCTGCGCCGGCGGCTCCAGCACGATCGCCAGATCGATGTGCCCCCCGCGCAGCAGATCCAGCTGGTGCCCGTGATCGCCCGGCTCGATCCGGATCACGCACTTCGGATAACTCTGCCGGAATTCCCGCAGCACCGTGGGCAGGATGTGCTGGCACGCCGTCGTGCTCGCCCCCACGCGCAGCCGCCCGTGGCCCCACTTGGTCAACGTCTCCAGCCCCGTCCGCGCCGCTTCCATCTCGCGCAGGATTTTCTCCGTGTGCCGGAGAAACTGCTCCCCCGCCTGCGTCAGCAGCACCCGCCGCCCCACCCGGTCCAGCAGACGGCAGCCGAGATCGTCCTCCAGCGCCTTGATCGCATGGCTCACCGCGGACTGCGTCAGAAACAAATCCTTCGCCGCCAACGTGAAACTGCCGCGCCGCGCGAGCGCGGCAAACGCGTGCAGTTGTCGGCTGTCGAGCGTCGGCTTCATGGATGAGGGCCCTTCATTCCTTCGATGAAATGTTTGAAGAGCAGTAATTGCGCCAGCCGCGCGCGCTGGCACACGGCGGGCTCAAACGTTTGGCATGACGAACAGCGCTCCCACCGCGCCCTACCTGACCAAACCTTCCGCCCGCACCCTCCGCGTCGGCTTCATCGCCCTCACCGACGCCGCCCCCCTCGTCGTCGCCCAGGAACTAGGCCTGTTCGCACGGCATGACCTCCGCGTCGATCTCCGCCGCGAGATCGGCTGGGCCACCGTCCGCGAAAAAATCATCTACGGCGAACTCGACGCCACCCACGCCCCCGCCCCGATGCTCTGGGCCACCCAGCTCGGCCTCGGCTGCCGCCAGTGCGACGTCCTCACCGGCCACGTCCTCAACCTCAACGGCAACGCCCTCACGCTTTCCCAGGCCCTCTGGGATCAGGGCGTCCGCGATGGCGCCACCCTCAAGCAGCACATCCGCGAACGCCGCGGCCGCGAGCCCGTCACCCTCGGCGTCGTCTTCCTCTATTCCTTCCACCACCTGATGATCCGGTCCTGGCTGCTCGCCGCCGGCATCCAGCCGGAGCAGGACGTCCGCATCGTCGTCGTCCCGCCGGCCCAGATGTTCCGCAACCTCGCCGCCGGCACCATCGACGGCTACTGCGTCGGCGACCCGTGGAACTCCCTCGCCGTCCGCGAGGGCATCGGCTGGTGCCCGCTCTGGAGCACCGGCCACCAGCCCGGCCACGCCGAAAAGGTCCTGATGGTCACGCAGCGTTTCGCCGACACCCGCCCCGAGCTCCACGCCGCCCTCATCGCCGCCCTCATCGATGCCAGTATCTGGTGCGACGAACCGCAGAACCGCGAGGAACTCGCCACGATCCTCGCGCGCGCCCCCTACCTCAATCTCCCCGCACGCGTCATCAGCCCCGCGCTCCAGGGCCGCTTCGACTGCGGCCACGGCCGGATCGAGCAATCACCGGACTTCATCCTCTTCCACCGGCAGGACGCCAGCGTCCCCACCGCGCCGCGCGCCCGCTCGCTGCACGCCCAGCTCGCCGCCGCCGGCCTCCTCCCGCCCGCCGCCGCCGGCGACACCGCTCTGCCCACGCGGCTTTTCCGCGAGGACCTCCACCGCTCCGCCCTCTCCCAACACCACCTCTCCCACCATGCCTGACCACACCTCACCCACTTCTCCCGTCGCTCCCATCGCCGGCGCCGCCGTTTCCCGCCGCCAGTTCGTCCGCCACTCCCTCGCCGCCACCGGCACCGCCGCCCTGTGGTCCGCCCTCGGCACCCGCACCTGGGCCGCCGGCGCCGCCCCTGCCAGCGACGCCCCCGAAGCCCCGAAGGTGAACTTCGGGATGATCGCCCTCACCGACTGCTCCCCCATCGTCATCGCCCACGAAAAGGGCCTCTTCAAAAAATACGGCATCGATTCGACCGTCACCAAGGGCGCCAACTGGGCCGCCATCCGCGACAACCTCTCCAGCGGCTCCATCCAGGCCACCCACATGCTCATCGGCATGCCGCTCGCCTCGACCATGGGTCTAGCCGGTTCACCCAAAAAACCGATGGTGATTCCCTGGCTGCTCAACCGCAACGGCCAGGCCATCACCCTCAAGACCGAGTGGAAGGGCAAGGTCGGCGCCGACCCCAAGGCCCTCAAACCGTTCGTCGAACAGGCCAAGAAACTCGGCGAACCGCTCACGTTCGCCATGACCTTCCCCCCCGGCACGCACGCGATGTGGATGCGTTTCTACCTCGGCGCCGGCGGCATCGATCCCGACAAGGACATCACGCTCATCACCATCCCGCCGCCGCAGATGGTCGCCAACATGAAGATCGGCAAGATGGACGGCTTCTGCGTCGGCGAACCGTGGAACGCCCGCGCCATCTCCGACGGCATCGGCTTCACCTCCGTCACCACCCAGGACCTCTGGAAAGACCACCCCGAGAAGGTCTGCGCCTTCACCGAGGAATTCGCCGGGAAAAACCCCAAGACTGTCAAAGCCATCCTCAAGGCGCTCCACGAAGCCAGCGTGTGGCTCGACGACCTCGGCAACCGCAAGGAGCAGTGCGACATCGTCTCCAAAGCCACCTACATCAACTGCGATCCCAAGACGATTCTCGGCCGCCTGCTCGGCGAGCTCGACTACGGCGACGGCCGCAAGGTGAAGGACTCCCACCCCATGCACTTCAGCCAGCGGAACTGCAACTACCCGCAGCCCAAGTATGCCAAGTGGTTCCTCTCCCAATACCGCCGCTGGGGCATGGTCGCCGGCGCGCCCGACTACGATGGCATCGCCAAACGCGTCATGCGCACCGACCTCTACGAGGACGCGATGAAGGAGATCGGCTACCAACACGCCGGCCTCGACAACTCGCCCGAGCAGCTCTTCGACGGCCCCGCCTTCGATCCCGCGAAACCCGAGGACTACGCGAAGAGCTTCGCCGTGAAATCGCTCAAGGGCTGATCCGCCCCCGCGTTCCCTCTGCCGCCTCCGCCCGCGCAACTCCCGCCCATGAATCGCTTCAAACTCGACTGGCTCATCCTCCCGCTCGTCGGCATCGCCGTGATGCTGCTCGTCTGGTCCGTGTGCAGCGCCACCTGGGCGCGCGAGCTGCCGTCCCCGCTCAAGACCTGGGAGTCCAGCAAGGACTACATCCTCAAGCCGTTCGAGAAACGCGGCGAGATGGACCAGGGCATCCTCCGCTTCACGTGGTATTCCCTCGTGCTCGTCGCGCAGGGCTACGCCCTCGCCCTCCTCATCGGCACGCCGATCGGCTTCTGCCTCGGGCTCTCGCGCACCTTCACGCGCGTCTTCGACCCGCTGATCCAGATCCTCCGCCCGGTCTCGCCCCTCGCGTGGCTGCCGCTCGGCCTCGTGCTCTTCCTCGGCGCCGGCAAGGAGGCCGGCACCTACGGCGCCCTCTTCACCATCGCCGTCTGCGCCATGTGGCCGACCGTGCTCAACACCGCCGTCGGCGTCCGCGCCGTGCCGCAGGATTACCTCAACGTCGGCCGCGTCCTGAAGCTCTCCCGCTGGAAGACGCTCACGCGTATCCTGATTCCGGCGACGCTGCCCTACATGTTCACCGGCTTCCGCCTCAGCCTCGGCATCGCCTGGCTCGTCATCGTCGCCGCCGAGATGCTCACCGGCCGGCCCGGCGTCGGCGGCTTCCTCTGGCAGGAATACAACAGCCTCGTCTACGAACACATCATCCTCTCGATCGTCACCATCGGCCTCGTCGGCTTCGCCCTCGATCGCCTGATGAGCCTGCTCGAGAGCCGCTTCAAGACCGCCTGAGCGCGCCGCCCATGCCTTTCCTCGAACTCCGCGGCGTCGCCAAATCCTTCGGCGGACCCGCCGTCCTCCACGACATCAACCTCACCATCGAACGCGGCGAGTTCGTCGCCATCGTCGGCTACTCCGGCTCCGGCAAGACCACCCTCGTCTCCCTCATCGCCGGTCTCCAGCGCCCCGATGCCGGGACCGTGAAGCTCAACGATCTCGAAATCACCGCGCCCGGCCCCGACCGCGGCGTCGTGTTTCAAAACTACAGCCTCCTTCCCTGGCTCACCGTCTACGAGAACATCGCCCTCGCCGTGGAGCAGGTGTTCCCCAACTACTCGCCCGAGAAAAAACGCCGGCACGTCGAGCAGTTCATCGCCCTCGTGAACCTCACGCCCGCCCGCGACAAACTCCCGCGCCAGCTCTCCGGCGGCATGCGCCAGCGCGTCTCCGTCGCCCGCGCCCTCGCGATGGACCCGCAGATTCTCCTGCTCGACGAACCGCTCTCCGCCCTCGACGCCCTCACCCGCTCCACCCTCCAGGACGAGATCGAGCGCATCTGGAGCGCCGACCGGAAGACCGTCGTTCTCATCACCAACGACGTCGACGAAGCCCTCCTCCTCGCCGACCGCATCATCCCGCTCACGCCCGGCCCCGGCGCCACCCTCGGCGAATCCATCGCCGTCCCGCTCGCCCGCCCGCGCGACCGCAAGGCCCTCAACCACGACCCCGAGTTCAAGCGCCTCCGCGCCCTCGTCACCCAGCAGCTGCTCAGCTACGGCGAGCGCCGCCGCGCCACCGTCACCCGCAAGCTCACGCTGCCCGATATCCTCCCCGAGGATCTCGACCAACCCCGCACCACCCGCCGCCGCCCGCTCCGCCCCCAGGAAATCAAACGCGAGGAAGTCGTCATCGGCACCTGAGCCCGTCTCCGCCTTCCACCTTCCGCCTTCCGCCTTTCGCCCGTGAAACCTTTCCTCGAAATCTCCCAGCTCGGCAAAATCTACCCCGGCCCCGGCGGCAAACCCGCCGTCATCGTCGAGCACTTCGACCTCCGCATCCGCAAGGGTGAGTTCATCACGCTCATCGGCCACTCCGGCTGCGGCAAATCCACCGTGCTCTCGATGATCGCCGGCCTCACCGACGTCTCCTCCGGCGGCATCGTGCTCGCCGGCAAAGAGGTCACCGGCGCCGGCCCCGACCGCGGCGTCGTGTTCCAGGCTCCCTGCCTCCTCCCGTGGCTCACCGCGTTCGAAAACGTGATGCTCGGCATCGACCAGGTCTACTACACCGCCGACCGCGAAGAGCGCCACCAGATCGCCGAGTATTATCTCTCCGTCGTCGGCCTCGCCGACGCCATGCACCGCAAGCCCGCCGAGCTCTCGCAAGGCATGCGCCAGCGCTGCGGCATCGCCCGCGCCTTCGCGCTCTCGCCCAAGATGCTCCTGCTCGACGAACCCTTCGGCATGCTCGACTCGCTCACGCGCTACGAACTGCAGGAGGTCCTGCTCGACCTCTGGCAGAAAGACCAGAAGACCGCGCTCATGGTCACCCACGACGTCGACGAAGCGCTCTTCCTGTCCGACCGCGTCGTCATGATGACCAACGGCCCCGCCGCCACCGTCGGCGAGATTCTCGAGGTCTCCTTCCCGCGCCCGCGTTCCCGCAAACAGCTCCTCGAGGATCCGTTCTACTACAAACTCCGCGAGCAACTCATCGGCTTCCTCGAGGAGCGCTCGCACCTCCGTCCCTCCCGGCCGGCCGCATCGACCACCGACGGCACGGCGCCGCCCACCCGGCCCGCCGCGCCGCGCCGCCCGTTGCAGCGTCTGCTCGGCGCCTTCGCCGCGTAGCCCGCCCCGTCTCGCCCTTTCACGTCGCGCCCGGCGCCTCCGCCCGGGCCCCGGCTCTGCCTGTCCCGATTTCCCGCACCATGACCGCCCACACCACCCGTCCCGCCCGCCTCCTTCGCCTCGCCGCCGCCCTCGGCCTCGCCGGCTCCGCCGCGTCCAGCTTTGCCCAATACACGCCGTCGCAGCCCGCGCGCCCGTTTCCCGGCTACGTCAACGAACGCCTCCGCGCCTCCGATCCCTACATGTCCGTCTGGGATGTCGGCGTCGCCGTCCGCTGGCGCGTCGAGAACAAGGAGGGCGGCGGCTTCACCGATGCCGGCCAGAACTGGGACTTCTCCGCCAACCCCGCCTTCGACAACAACAACACCTACCAGCTCACCAAGGTCATGCCGCGCGTCGCCTACACCGGCAAACGCGTCGCCGCCATGGTCGAGACGCGCTCCAGCTACACCCTCGACGACGAGCGCTACAACGCCGCCGCCCCCGGCAAGGGCCTCTCCGAGCGCGACGGCCCGCTCGATGTCCACCAGGCCTTCGTCTTCTGGGGCAACCACAAGGAGTTTCCCGTCTCCCTGAAGCTCGGCCGCCAGGAACTCGTCTACGGCGACCAGCGTCTGCTCGGTCATCTCCGCTGGAACGACATCGGCCGCACCTTCGACGTCGCCAAGGTCCGCTGGCAAAACGCCGTCTTCGGCGTCGATCTCTTCACCGGCGGCCTCGTCTACGCCGACCACCGCAACCTCAACCGCTCCCATATCGGCAAGGACACCTTCTCCGGCGCCTACTTCAACTGGCCCACCCTCGCCACCAAGGCCGTCGTCGAGAGCTACCTCTACGCGCGCAACGTCTCCGCCGATATCTCCTCCGTCGACTTCTCCGGCATCGCCGCACCGTTCCGGCTGCCCGCCAAACAGGATCTCTACACCGCCGGCCTCCGCATCCGCTCCAAGCCCGGCGCCTACGGCGCGTGGGACTACGGTGTCGAGCTGCTCCACCAGTTCGGCAATCGCGCCACCACCGCACCCGCCGCCGCCCCCGCCGTCGTCCGCGCCGCCCCCCGCCTCGATCAGCAGGCCTTCGGCGCCATCCTCCAGGGCGGCTACACCTGGACCGACCACGGCTGGCAGCCCCGCCTCGCCGTCCTCTACAGCTACGCCTCGGGCGACAAGAGCGCCGCCGACACGAAGAGCCAGACGTTCCAAAATCTCTTCGCCACGACGCACCTGCACTACGGCTACATGGACTTCAACAGCCTGCAGAACCTGCACGACCTCCGCCTCACCTACGCCGTGAAACCCGCCGCGAATATCTCGCTCGCACTCGAAGGTCACCTCCAGGCCCTCGCGACCTCCGCCGACCTTTGGTATAACGTCGGCGGCGTCGGCCGAAACGCCGGCGGCTACGCCACCCGCGGCCAGAGCAACCAACTCGGCCGCGAACTCGACCTCGTCGGCAGCTGGAATCCGATTCCCTCCACCCAGATCGAGTTCGGCCTCAGCCACTACTTCCGCGGCGACTACATCAAGGAATCCCTCGCCGACAACGGCGGCTCCAAGAACGCCCGCTACTTCTACCTCCAGGTCTCGTTCAACCTCTGAACCTCTGCGCCGCGGCCCGCGCTCCAGCCCGCCGGCCGCGGCGCCGTCTTCGATGAACTTCCCTCATCGCCGACCTGAAAAGGATTCAGCGCCTTCATCGCAGCCGCCGCCCGCAGTGGCACCTCGACTGCTCCCTAACTGCGCATGACTCCCTCGTCTCCCGCGCTCCCGGCCGCCGCGCCCTCCGGCGGCTTCACGCCCGAGCAGAAGGAGTATCTCGCCGGTTTCATGGCCGGAGTCGCTTCGAGCGGCCTCGCCCCGTTCGTCGGCGAAACCGCCGCCGGCCAACTCACCGCCACCCCTTCCGAGGCTGTCGCGCCGGCTACCCGCCTGTTCTTCGGCACCCCCGTCGACGACCTCTGCAAGGAGGAGCGCTGGAAATACGACGAGAACCCCCTCGATGCCTGGGAGCGCCTGCTCCGACATGCCGCCGAGGACCGCGCGCCCGACGCCGAAAACAACTACCGCTTCAAATTCCACGGTCTCTTCCACGTCGCCCCCGCGCAGGACAGCTTCATGCTCCGCCTGCGCATCCCCGCGTGCGAGCTCACCGCCGTCCAGCTGCACGGCCTCGCCGATCTCGCTGCCGACCTCGGCGGCGGCTACGCGCACATCACCACCCGCGGCAACCTCCAGATCCGCGAGTTCCGCCCGCGCTCGATCGTCGAGGTCCTCACCCGCGTCCAGGATCTCGGCCTCACCTCGCGCGGCGCCGGCAGCGACAACCTCCGCAACATCACCGCCTCGCCCGACTCCGGCTTCGCGCCGGATGAATTGCTCGACGTCCGCCCGTTCGCGAAGGCGCTGCATCACTACGTCCTCAACCACCGCGACCTCTTCGGCCTGCCGCGGAAATTCAACATCGCCTTCGACTCCGGCGGCAGCCTCACCGTCGCCGCCGACACCAACGACATCGGCTTCCTCGCCGTCCGCGTCACCGCCCGGAGTCTCTCAACTCTCGACCCTCAACCCTCAACTCCGCCCGCCGCGGGCGTCTACTTCCGCGTCCAACTCGGCGGCATCACCGGCCACAAGGACTTCGCCCGCGACACCGGCCTCCTCGTCCGCCCCGCCGAAGCCGTCGCCGTCGCCGCCGCGATGATGCGCGTCTTCGCGGAAAACGGCTGCCGCACCGATCGGAAGAAAGCCCGGCTCAAATATCTGCTCGAGAGCTGGGGCGTCGAAAAATTCCTCGCCGCCACCGCCGCCAAACTCGCGTTTCCCCTCGTCCGCCTCCCGCTCGCCGCCTGCGAACCGCGCCGGCCCGTCGAGAAACACGCGTGGCTCGGCCCCCGCCGCCAGGCCCAGCGCGGCCTCAATTCCCTCGGCGTCGGCGTGCCCGTCGGCCGGCTCTCCGCCCGCCAGATGCACGCCCTCGCCGATCTCGCCACCCACTACGGCCGCGGCGAACTGCGTCTCACCGTCTGGCAGAATCTCCTCATCCCGCACGTCACCGACACGTTTCTCCCTTCGCTCACCCGCAGCGTGCAACGCCTCGGTCTCTTCACCGAGGCCTCCTTCGCCACCGGCGGCATCATCGCCTGCACCGGCAGCCGCGGCTGCAAATACGCCGCCGCCGATACCAAGGCCCACGCTCTCCGCCTTTTCCAACATCTGCAGTCCGTCGCCGCCCCCGCCGCGCCCGTGAACATCCACTTCACCGGCTGCCCGCACTCCTGCGCCCAGCACTACTGCGGCGACATCGGCTTCGTCGGCGCCAAGCTCGCCGACGGCAGCGAGGGTTATCACGTCGTCCTCGGCGGCGGCATGGATCAGGAGCAGGGCATCGCGCGCGAGATCTTCCGCGGCGTGCGCGCCACCGAGGTCGAGTCCCTCGTCGCCCGCATCCTCGCCGTCTTCGACCAACACCGCTCCCGCGGCGAGACCTTCGTCCAGTGGACGCGCCGCCACTCCGTCAAGGAACTCCAGGAATTTCTCTCCGCATGAGCCGCCCCGTCCCGGTCGTTCCCGACAATGCCCCGTTCACCGCCGAACAGCGCGCGTGGCTCAACGGCTTTTTCGCCGGCCTCTTCTCGCGCTCCCCAAGTGTGGGCGGCGTGCCCTCACCCCGCGACTCGGCCGCGCCGCTCACGCCCCTCACCCTCCTCTTCGCCTCGCAGACCGGCACCGCCGAAGGTCTCGCGAAACGCGCCGCCAAAGAAGCCGGCAAACACCACTTCGCGCCGACGATCCTCGACCTCGCCGCCTGCGACGTCACCCGCCTCGCCGCCGAGAAAAACGTGCTGCTCATCGCCAGCACCTACGGCGACGGCGAGCCGCCCGACAACGCCCGCGCCCTGCACACCGCCCTCGCCGCCGACACCGCCCGCCTGCCCGCCACGCTCCGCTTCGCCGTCTGCGCCCTCGGCGACACCAACTACACCCAGTTCTGCAAATGCGGCGCCGACTTCGACCGCTTCCTCGCGCAACGCGGCGCCACGCGCATCCTCGACCGCGTCGACTGCGACCTCGACTACGAGGAGAAATTCACCCGCTGGCTCTCCGCCGCCCTCGCCGCCTTCCGTCCCTCCGAAATCCCAACTCCCCAATCCCCGCCCCCCGATTTCAATACTCCAATCTCGGATCTCGGATCTCAAATCTCCGATCTCAGATCTCAAATTTCAGATCTCAAATCCCCTCCGCCGCCCTCCCGCGCCCACCCCTTCCCCGCCCCGCTCCTCGTCTCCCGCAATCTCAACGCTCCCGGCTCCGCCAAACAGGTTCACCACGTCGAATTCGACCTCGCCGGCTCCGGTCTCGGCTACGAAGCCGGCGACGCCCTCGGCGTTTATCCGCACAACTGCCCCGCGCTCGTCGCCGAAGTGCTCGCCGCGCTCGGCTGCGACGGCGAGGAAGCCGTGCCCGCGCCCGACGGCAGCACCACCTCGCTCCGCCGCGCCCTCGCCGAACTCTACGATCTCGGCAAACCCACGCCAGAACTGCTCGCCCACTTCGCTCCCGCCACCGCCGGCCGCGCCGCCGAGCCGATCTCCGCCCCGCCGCACGTCATCGATCTGCTCCTCGCCCGTCGCGACCTCAAGGTCGCTCCCGCCGATTTCGTCCGCACGTTGAAGAAGCTCCCGCCGCGCCTCTACTCGATCTCCTCTTCTCCCCGCGCCCACGCCGGCCAGGTGCATCTCACCGTCGGCGCCGTCCACTACGAGCTGCACGGCCGCGCCCGCAAAGGCGTCTGCTCCACCTTCCTCGCCGACCGCGCCGTGCCCGGCGAGACGCGCGTCGGCGTCTTCCTCCACAGCAACAAATCCTTCCGCCTCCCCGCGTCGGGCGACACCGCCGTCATCATGATCGGCCCCGGCACCGGCATCGCCCCGTTCCGCGGTTTCCTCCACGAACGCCGCGCGACCGGCGCCCGCGGGAAAAACTGGCTCTTCTTCGGCGATCAACGCGCCGCGACCGATTTTCTCTACCGCGACGAACTCGAGGCCTTCGTCCGCGACGGCACGCTCGCGCAGCTCACGACCGCCTTCTCCCGCGATCAGGCCGAGAAGATCTACGTGCAGCATCGCATGCTCGCGCACGCCGCCGAGCTCTTCGCCTGGCTCGAGGCCGGCGCCCACCTCTACGTCTGCGGCGACGCCAGCCGCATGGCGAAGGACGTCGATGCCGCGCTGCACCTGGTCGTCGCCCAGACCGGCCGCAAGACCGTCGACCAGGCCGCCGCCTACATCGACGCCCTCCGCGCCGCGAAACGCTACTGCCGCGACGTCTACTGACGTGGTCGCCTCGCGCGAAAACTTCCCGCTCCTCGCCGAGTTGCTCGCCGAGCAGCAGCGCCTCGACACCCCCGTCGCGCGCTTCGCCTCCGCCCACTCCGCGCTCGGTGGCTCTCACCTCTCAACTCTCAGCTCTCAGCTCCGTCCTCAACTTATCCCCCTCTCCGCCCCGCGCCCCGGCGAACACTACGCCTTCGAGGTCGATCTCGATTCCTGCACCGGCTGCAAATCCTGCGTCGCCGCCTGCCATTCGCTCAACGGTCTCGACGAGACCGAAACGTGGCGCGACGTCGGCCTCCTCGTCAGTCCCGATCCCGCGCACCCGTTCACGCAGACCGTCACCAGCGCGTGCCACCACTGCGCCGACCCCGGCTGCCTCAACGGCTGCCCCGTCCTCGCCTACGAAAAAGATCCGCTCACCGGCATCGTCCGTCACCTCGACGACCAGTGCATCGGCTGCAGCTACTGCATCCTGAAGTGCCCCTACGATGTGCCGAAGTTCAGCGCCCGCCTCGGCATCGTCCGCAAATGCGACCTGTGCCACGGCCGCCTCGCCGCCGGCGAAGCCCCCGCCTGCGCCCAAGCCTGTCCCACCCACGCGATCCGCATCGTCACGGTCCAGGCCGAGCCAGACCGGAAACCGGAAACCGAAGACCGGAAAGCCGGCGTTCCGGAGCTTTCCGGTCTCCCATCTCCGGTTTCCGGTTTCCTCCCCACCGCCCCCTCCCCCGCCCTCA
>JACCEB011040768.1_pt1 | contig 26407 bp, 27 predicted proteins | sample 7454761 | NCBI WGS metagenome assembly JACCEB01 (sample SAMN15323454, study PRJNA562643) | freshwater metagenome | isolation source: river surface water | place: USA:Blue River Watershed | collected 2017-08-18
GAGGTGGTGCAGCAATCCTGGGACTTGAAGCACCTGGGGCAAGGCTATCAAGGCTTCATCCAACAATACCGTCCCTTGCTCAGTAACCAGGCTGCAGAGGCAGCATCGGACGAGGACGCTTTTCTGTTGCGCATTTTGCTGGTGCATGACTTCAGACGCTTGCTGCTGCGTGATCCCATGCTGCCATCAGACTTGATGCCCGGTGATTGGCCAGGTGTGATGGCCAGACAGTTGTTCAACCGTCTGTATGCCCAATTGCAACTGCCTTCGGAACGCCACTTGGATGCGCAACTGCTGACAGCCAACCAAATCACGCCACCTCGTGGCGCCATCTTCAAGAAGCGTATTGCAACAATGCGCCTTGATTCAGTATCCTGACCTTGCGTACATTCACATCCAGCACGCCTTCGCTGCACAGTTTGGAGAACACGCGACTCACCGTCTCCAACTTCAAACCCAAGTAACTGCCTATTTCATCGCGTGTCATGCGCAACACCAACTCAGAGCGTGAATAACCTCTGGCATGCAGGCGTTTGACCAAATTGTTGAGAAAGGCCGCCACCCGCTCCTCCGCTCGCATGTGCCCCAGCAGCAACATGATGCTTTGCTCGCGCATAATTTCGCTGCTCATCAGGTGGTAGACATGCTTTTGAAACTGTCTGGCGACCGCTTGATCTGCTTCAAGTTGTGCGGGGGAAATCATGCAAATTTCTGCATCTTCCAAGGCAATGGCCTCGCAGTGGTGTTGATCACTCATGAACCCATCCAGGCCCAATATTTCGCCCGCCATGTGAAAACCAGTCACCTGATCACGACCATCCGAGGACGTCACGATGGTTTTGAAAAAACCTGTGCGCACAGCATACAAGGCGACAAAGGGTTCACCATTTCTGAACAAAGACATCCCACGCTTGATGGTTTTGCGCACCTCTACCGCCTCATCCACTGCACCCAATTCCTGCGCATTGAATTTGCTGGGCAAGCAGTGGGTTCTTTGCATGCAGTTGGCACAACCCACTGGACTGGCATGGACTTGAAATCCCTTGGCGATGTCAAATTGTGGGCGTCTTTCGATCAGTTCTAAATCGTCCATTTGGGCTTCTCCAGCATTGAGATCTCAGTGTGCGTTTTCTCTGGCCGTTTGTATGTACGGTGCTGCACACCCAGAGGTACTCATATGAGCGCTGGCAGGAGCCGGGTGTATTCGTTCTTGCAAACCCGATAGCACTCGCAAGCTTGGGCTTGCACGCGTTCGCGATCAAGCACTTTGATCAAACCGCGGCTGTATTGAATGATGCCGCTTTTTTGCAGCTTGAGAGCGGCCATGGTGATGCCTTCTCTGCGCACACCCAGCATATTGGCAATGAGCTCATGCGTGAGTTGCAGCTCATCGCCTTGAACCTTGTCCAAGTTGGTCAACAGAAATCGACACAGTTGTTGCTCGATGCTGTGATGTCGATTGCACACCGAGGTTTGAGCAACTTGCGTCATGAGGGCTTGCGCGTACTTCAACAGCAAATGAAACAAAGTCTCAGATCGGTTGATTTCTGTTTTGAAAGAGGCGGCGTCTAACTTGAAGCCGTAGCCGGTTGTTTGCACCACTGAACTGGTGGGGGTGGAGTCACCGCCCATGAACAATGAAATGCCCACCATCCCATCGTTGCCGATGGCAGCAGTTTCTGAAAAAGAGCCGTTCTCGGTGATGTAGAGCATCGAGACCACCGAGTTCACAGGGAAATAAACATGGCTGACTTTTTCACCGGACTCCACCAACACTTGCCCTGCTTGCAAGGGCACCATCTTCAGCTGGGGCTGCCATTGAGCCCAGGCCATGTCTGGCAAACAAGCCAACAAATGATTGCTGTTTCTTTGCACACTGTGAATCATGGTCAGCTCCTTGAATTAAATTACCGTATTTGCAATATATGTCAAATGCATTCGAATAATCATCGAATTTGACAGCAATACAGCCTTCATTCAACTGTTCATGATGCACATCAACATGCAGTCGATGAATGCATTTGCACAGGCTGCACCGCATGACACGCTTTGCGGTAACGCGAGGGCGTCATGCCTTTGTGGTCTCTGAAAAACCGGGAGAAATTGCCTGGTGTGGAAAAGCCCAAATCCATGGACAAATGGGTCAAACTTTCTTTTTTCAACCCTAATCGTTTGACGGCTTCCTCCACACGCATCGAGTTCCAATAAACCTGTGGCGAAGTTTTCAGTTGGTCATGAAAGAGCTCAAAAAATCGACTGCGGGACAAGCCAACCACCTCGGCCACGCGCTCTGCCACCACGGGTTGCCCCAACTGAGACCGCATATGGGCAATCGCGACCCGAAGTCTGTAATCGATCAGCTTGCGCCTTTGCACCAAACCCATGCAAGGCAACGCATCCATGTTGCTGGCCACAGTTTGCTCCACAAGATGCCGCACTGCGGACGCCAACATGGACAGATCGGTGCCTGACCCTTCACCCACGATGTGCAGCAATTGATGGCAAGCATGGCGAATTTCGGGGGTGAAACTGATCTGAGGCTGTGCCAACACCACCGGTCGGCCTAAATGCTGGTGCAATCCATCCAGCCATTCATCATTGATATAGAGCATCAAAAACAATGCCGGTTGTTCTGGATCCAAAAGACGCAAATCATGCGATTCATGGCTGTTGGCGGCCAGTGCAGTGGTGTCGTCGAACCTCACCACATGCCCCGCCAAATGGGTCGTGGCGGCACCGCCCCCTAGCCAAAACCCAAAATGGGTTTGCGGGTGAGCTTGCATCACCAAGTCATGGTGGAATTCGAGCACTTCAATGCGCCCAAACTCGCCCTCGATGATGGATGAAAAGTGGTTGTTGGCTTTGTTTTTCATGCTGGCAGTTTGCAAGTTCTGCCAGGTTTGTTCCGTGCGCTGTCACGCATACAGCAAGCGGTCGTACTCGTGCTTGACCACTGCATAACACTCACATGTGCGACGTTCAAGACCCAATCGATCCAAGACGGTGATATGCCCTCTTGCATATTGAATCAGTCCTGCTTTTTGCAACTTGCCCGCAGCCTCGGTCACGCCTTCGCGACGCACCCCCAACATATTGGCAATCAATTCTTGCGTCATGTTGAGTTTGTTGCTCTTTAACCTGTCCAAACTCAACAACAACCACCTGCACAGTTGCTGGTCCAAGGAATGATGCCGATTACACACCGCTGTCTGGGTCATTTGGGTCATCAAGGCCTGGGTGTAGCGAAGCAACAAATGCAGGACTTCGCTGCTGTGGGTGAATTCTTTGTTCAAAAAAGCCGCTTTGACGCGAAAGCCCTTGCCTGCACTTTGAACGACAGCTCTGCCAGGCATGGCATCGCCCCCCATGAACATGGACACACCCACCATGCCTTCATCACCCACCACGGCAATTTCAGCAGAATGACCGTCTTCCAAGACATACAGAAGCGACACGATGGAATCCGCGGGGAAATAAGCGTGAGACAACTTGGCACCCGACTCGTAAATGACCCTGCCCAGGGCCATGTCGGTGAATTCAACATGGGGTGCCCAACGCTGCCAGATGTCTTCGGGCAAGGATTGAAATAAATGGTTCTGTTGTTTGATGTTGTGCATGTTGTCAAGTTGGATTGCCCAGTCAACATGAATCTATCCAGGTCACCTGAGTTTGTATGTTCTTTGGCGAACACTGGGTGACATCACGCCCTCAAGAACACGGGGGTTGGGTGTCTCACCGCACATACACAAGCGACTGGGCGTCCCATACTTCACCATCCCCATGGAAATGAGATCCGTCATGCCACAACTCCATCCACACTACCCGAAGGTCACCTACCTGGAAGACATGTCACGTGACTTGCAATCACCACTGCGCAAGTTGATGGGCCATGCAGAGTACATCTTCACCCGATCGGATGATCCCATGGTGAAGTATTCGGCCAAAATGGTTTTTGAAAAAAGTTTTCAAATCCTCGGCCATGTGCGAAACGCATTGGACTTGAGCGACATGGCGAGCGGCCAATTTGAACTCCAGCGCGATCACTTCAATTTGTCTGGTTTATTGAGCGGCTTGGTGCACGAATTCCAAGGCGATGCAACAGAACGTGGTCTGTGTCTGAAGTTGCATTTCGACAACCGCATCCCGCCATTGGTCTACATGGACCCCAAACGCTTGCGCTCGGTGCTGAGTCATTTGCTCAACGACTGCCTGAAGTACACGCCGCAACAAGGACAGGTTCAACTCTCCGTGGTGCTGGTCGAGCAAAGTCGGGAGATTTTGTTTGTCTTGAAAAACGATGAACACAGCCAGTCACAGCATGGGCATGCAAACGCTTTGGAAGAAAGCTACAGCAGCACCTGCAACACCATGGCAGCACAGTTGGTCGATCAACTGATCACGCGCATGGGTGGACGCATTCAATATGCGAGCACCAGCGAGTCAGGACAAATTTGCTATTTCTCCTTGCCTTTGCACACCCACTTGAAAATCGTCTGAATGAATTGAATAGTTGACACTTTCAAAATACCGATAATCGAACAGAACCGATCTGCCAAAGCAGGTCGCAATGTTCAACGTCGGTGTTTCATTTTGAAGGTGTGCAATGGCATTCAATGTGGTGGGGTTGGCCCTCAAGAGGCCTTACACCTTCGTGGTGATGGCGCTGATGCTGATCATCTTGGGACCGCTGGCCGCACTGCGCACCCCGACCGACATCTTTCCTGAAATTCGCATCCCGGTCATTGCCGTGGCGTGGACCTACACCGGGTTGCCGCCCGAGCAAATGGCAGGACGCATCACCACCTTGTACCAACGCGTCTTGACCACCACGGTCAACGACATTGAACACATCGAAGCCAATTCCTACAACGGCATCGGCATTGTCAAAATTTTCTTTCAACCGGGCGTCAATATCGCGGTGGCCAATGCCCAGGTCACAGCCATCTCACAAGTGATGGTCCGGCAAATGCCGCCTGGCACCATGCCGCCGTTGATCATCAATTACAACGCTTCGACAGTCCCGATCCTGCAACTCGCTTTGGCAGGCAAAGGTTTGACCGAACAAAACTTGGCCGACCTGGGTCTGACACAGGTGCGCACCCCTTTGGTGACCGTGCCTGGCGCTGCGGTTCCATACCCTTATGGCGGCAAATCCCGCTTGGTGCAACTGGACTTGAATCCAACGGCTTTGCAAGCCCGCGGTTTGTCCGCTCAAGATGTGACCAATGCCTTGTCGGCTCAAAACTTGTTGATCCCCGTGGGTTCTCAGAAGATGGGGAGTCTTGAATACACCATCAGCCTCAACAGTGCGGCCACGGAATTGAAAGACTTGGCCAATCTGCCGATCAAATCAGTCAACGGCGCCATGGTGTATGTGCGTGATGTGGCCCATGTGCACGATGGCAATGCTCCCCAAACCAACGTGGTGCATGTGGACGGCAATCGCTCGGTGTTGATGTCTGTTTTGAAAAGCGGCAACACCTCTACGCTCGCCATCGTCGATGGTGTGCGCGACAAATTGAAGGCGATCCAGTCTTCCCTGCCACCCAACTTGACAGTGCAACCCATCAATGACCAGTCTTTGTTTGTGCGTGCGGCCATTCAGGGCGTGGCCATCGAAGGCGTGATCGCTGCGGCACTCACCAGTGTGATGATTTTTCTTTTCTTGGGCAGTTGGCGATCCACCTTGATCATTGCCGTGTCCATCCCCTTGTCCATCATGGGTGCCATCATTGGCTTGTATGCCCTGGGTGAAACACTCAACATCATGACCCTGGGTGGATTGGCTTTGGCAGTCGGTATCTTGGTCGATGACGCAACAGTCACGATTGAAAACATCAACTGGCATTTAGAGCAAGGCAAAGACGTTGAAACAGCCATCTTGGATGGCGCACAGCAAATCGTGGCACCTGCCTTCGTTTCTATGCTGTGCATTTGCATTGTGTTTGTGCCCATGTTCTTTCTCGAGGGTGTGGCTCGGTTCTTGTTTGTGCCCATGGCCTTGTCCGTGATGTTGGCCATGGCCTTTTCTTTTTTACTGTCGCGCACCCTGGTGCCCACCATGGCCCATCGCTTGCTCAAACCCCATGCTCCTCACACGGACATGCATGGCTTGCAAGTCAATTTACCCCCCACGCGCAACCCGATCATGGCTTTTCAGCGCGGTTTTGAAGCACGGTTTGAGGCCGTTCGATCTGGTTACAAAGACATGTTGGAAATGGCTTTGCTCAATCGCCGCAAAGTGGTGCTTGGTTTTGCAGTGGTGGTGACCGGCAGTTTTGCGCTGGTTCCTTACCTGGGCAGCAATTTCTTTCCGGATGTCGACGGTGGACAGATCCTGATCCATGCCCGTGTGCCGGTGGGTACCCGGGTGGAAGAAACAGCTGCACGATTCGCCAAGATTCAACAAGTCATTCGTGAAGTGATTCCGGCGCACGACATCGCCACCGTCGTGGACAACATTGGTCTGCCACCGAGCAGCATCAATTTGATTTACAACAACACAGGGGTGTTTGGCACGCAAGATGGTGATATCCAGATTGCATTGAGTCCCAACCATGCGCCCACCGCCGACTATGTGCGCGTGCTGCGCGACAAACTCCCGCAAGCATTCCCTGACACGGTGTTTTCTTTTCCCCCTGCAGACATCATCAGTCAAATTTTGAACTTCGGCGCGCCTGCACCGATTGACATTCAAATTCGGGGCAACAATTTGGCGGCTAATTTTGAATACGCCAACACGCTCTTGAAAGAAATCCGCCGCATTCCGGGTGTGGCCGATGCCCGCATTCAGCAGTCGGCCAAAAGCCCCGTGTTTGAAGTGCAACTCGATCGCACCCAGGCACAAGAAATGGGCATCACGGCCCGCGATGTGACCAACAACATGGTGGTCAATTTGGCTGGCAGCAGTCAGGTGGCCCCCACTTTTTGGCTGAATCCAGCCAATGGCATCTCTTATCCCGTGGTCATGCAAACACCACAATACGAACTCGATTCGCTCAATGATTTGGCCAATCTGCCCATCACCCCAGCCAATGGTGTTGGTCAGCAGGTGCTTGGTGGGGTGACCAGTTTCAACCGCACCATGAAAAATGCATTGATCAGTCAGTACGACATGCAACCGATGGTGCAAATCAATGCAGCCACCCAAGACTTGGACTTGGGAACTGTGGCCAAAGACATTCAACGTGCCATCCATGCCACGCAAGACCAACTGCCCAAGGGCACCAAGGTGGTCATGCTGGGGCAAGTGCGCACCATGGAGAAGGCTTTTTCCGGCCTGCTGTGGGGCCTGCTGGGGGCCGTTGTGTTGATTTATTTGTTGATCGTGGTGAATTTCCAATCCTGGACTGATCCCTTGGTCATCGTGAGTGCCTTGCCCGCCGCCCTGGCTGGCATTGTCTGGATGTTGTTTGCCACTCGCACCACCTTGTCGGTACCGGCGCTCACAGGCGCCATCATGTGCATGGGCGTGGCCACAGCCAACAGTGTCTTGGTGATCAGTTTTGCGCGTGAACGTCTGTCCCAATGCGGTAACGCCATAGAGGCTGCGCTAGATGCTGGTTTTGTGCGGTTTCGTCCGGTCTTGATGACCGCCTTGGCCATGGTGATTGGCATGGTGCCCATGGCCTTGGGCATGGGCGAGGGCGGTGAACAAAACGCACCTTTGGGCCGGGCCGTGATTGGCGGCTTGATGTTTGCAACCGTGGCCACCCTGGTGATGGTGCCCGTTCTCTTCAGCATGGTGCACCGCAAACAACGCGCGCCTTCTCAACACAATTCGACGACTGGGGTTCTGCATGCTTGATTCATCCAAGTCCACATTCATGGTCAAAGGCCTGTTGGTGGCCGCGTGCATTGGTGGCGGCGTTTTGGTTTTCAACGGCCTGCAAGCCAGGTCCAAAGACAGCCAACAACTGCAAGCGGTTGCTGCGCAGCAATCGGTGCGCACGGTCACGGTCATCCAACCCACTGAATCCCATGCATCACCCTCCTTGGACTTGCCTGGTCGTTTGGAAGCTTATGCACGCGCTCCTTTGTACGCCCGCATCACAGGTTATTTGAAAAGTTGGAAAGCTGATATCGGCTCCCCGGTGAAAGCTGGTCAACTGCTGGCCGAGATAGACACACCTGACTTGGACCAACAAATCTTGCAAGCTAAGGCTGAATTGGCCAGCACGCAAGCCAATGCTGCTCTGTCTGAAAACACCGCTAAGCGCTGGCAGTCATTGCAAGCGACCAACTTTGTTTCCTCACAAGCTGTGGAAGAAAAAATGGGTGATCTGAACGCCAAGCAAGCTGTTGTTCATGCCTCTCAGGCCAATGTCAATCGCTTGCAAGCACTGAAAAACTTCTCCCGCATCGTGGCGCCATTCGATGGGGTGGTCACTGCTCGAAACACTGATGTGGGCGCATTGATCAATGCAGGTGGCGCTGCTGGCACTGAATTGTTTGTGGTGTCTGATGTGCGTCGATTGCGTTTGTATGTGAGCGTGCCGCAAAGTCAAGTGGCCACTGTTCGCACGGGCAGCAAAGCCACATTCAGCGTCCCCGAGCGACCCGGGCAAACATTCACAGCCACCGTGCAGTCCATGTCGCAAGCCATCAACGCAGGCACCGGCAGCATGCTGGTCCAACTCACCGCTGACAACGCGCAAGGGTTGTTGTTGCCCGGTGGCTATGCCAATGTGAGTTTTCAAATGCCTGCCAATTCAGGGCGTTTGAACATTCCTCCGAGCGCCCTGATCTTCACCAAGACAGGCGTGCAAGTGGCTACTGTCAATGCCGAGAACAAAGTGGTTCTCAAACCAGTTGTCATTGCACGCGACCACGGCACACGTTTGGAGTTGATGTCGGGCTTGGAGTCCACTGACCAAGTCATTGAAAATCCACCAGATGGTGTGATGCAAGGCGATGTGGTTCGCGTGTCGATCAATCAGGTGAGCAAATGATTTCTTGACTCAATATGTCAAAACCGTTAATAATTAAATTAAATTTCCGCATTTGCTTGATGACAACCACAACAGATTTACTGCAGTTCAAGCAGCACATGGATTCCTCGGAGTTGATGCATGCTGTTTGACCACTGTGCTGTATGCCAGCAATGCTGTCATGTCGAAGCAGGCTACCCTCCCCTCGAAATAACCCTTACCCGCAACGAGCAACGAACGTTGGGCAGCGTATGCATTGAACAACAATGCACGCACCTGGGACCCACTGGGTGCACCATGGGTGAGGACAAGCCCTTTGGATGCAAACTCTATCCACTGAGCTACAACCCGAAAAACAAAAGTTTTTATTTTGATACCGAGTGTCCCTTGATGGACCCTTACATCGCGTCATTGAAAGATGAATCCAGTGATGCATCTATGCATTTGAAGGGCGCACAACAAGTTATATTGCGCCTAGAAAAAACAGACCCTGATTTTTTGAAAACAAACCATGCTGTCGATCAAGCGTATTTCGACTTGAAAAAAATTCCAATCGCACGGTCTTCAAAAAAGACAATTAAAAAAACTTGAACAAAAGGCAACACGATGAATGGCACGCTCTATCAATTCAAACCTGTGAATGCGCACTCCACCACCCCAGTGCACGAAGTCGGGTTCCAGAGTTGGACAGAAGACAATCTGTTGGTTGAGAGTGAGCACAACGACATTCGTTACTACACCACCCGTTGGGATGCCTTGTGCCCTTACATCAATGTCTCCGATGAGATGCTGAATTTCGCACCCCGCCCCTTTGTGGTTTATGCATTACCACCTGACAGCCCTTACGGCGTCCCGATCAACGACAAGTACGGCTTGGTTGATTGCTTTGCTGACAGCTTTTGGCAAGAAGCCAGACGTGAGCGCAAGTTCCGCGAACTCGACAAACAGTACAAAAACTTCACCTACACCGAACGCGTGGTGCATGGCAAAGACATCACTGTAGAAGACATGTTTGAAATGGGTGGCGAACACTTTGCCAATTACTACATTGATGACCGCGAGGTCGAAGGCTTTGTCGACTATGTGCGCCATTTGGATGTGCTGATCCTTCAGGTTCATTCTCCCGAGGGGGAATTGGTCCTGACCGATGTGTCCATCTTGCTGCCTCAGTACAACCAGCTTTACGGCAGTTTCTGCCAATGGAACCGTGCTTTCAAAAACCGCTCGCCTGGCATTTATGCCTGTTTGCAAGCCTGCCGTTGGGCTTCCAAAAATGGACTCCAGTATTACAACCTGGGGCCTGTGGATGACTACGGTTACAAAGCCTTGTTCGTGACCGATTACGAACCTATTTATGCCATGGCGCTGATCGAACCCGATCACCCCTTGGCCACAGACCCCACGTCACCACTGATTGTGGATTTCAAACCTCATGAGCTGAACCAAATTTACCGCCACCCTGAGAACCATGACCAACAGGTTCATCCGGAATTGGCGATGGCGGGTTGAAGTCCTGATCGCTTCGCTGCACTCGCGATGACAAGTCCGTGATGGCGAGGCGCTTGTCGGTGATGCCGCCACTGCTGTCATGGCGAGGCGCTTCGCGACAAAGCCATCAAAAGTAGTGCTTCTCGCCGAAACTGATGTCGTAATCGATGAACAATTCATCGCCTTTGGCCACAGGCTTGATGCATTCAAGCGCTCCGTTTTTCTTGAAACGCAAATTCGGCTGTTTGGAATGGTTGAGGTATACCGCCATGTCAAAGGTATTCAGGCCAATGGTGGGGATGGTGACTGATTTTTTCTCGTAATAGCAAAACGTGTCGATCTGATCACGCACCCCTTGCGGTAGTTTTTTGATATCTTGCTTGGAGATGTCTATTTCCTTGATGCGCACATAGCTCTTGAGTGGGTTCACCCCTTTTGGAATGTCTCGTACCGCAAAAACGCCTATGCCATGAACAGGTGACACGCCTAAACGGCAAAAAACTTCAGCATTCAAATGCTGCAGGACTTTTTTCTTGGTGTTCAACATGGCGCGACTTTCAATAGAGCGAGAACTATACCCAATAGATATCGGGTTCTCAGGGCAAGGGGTCCCAAGCTTGCAACCAGCGGATGAAATGCCCCAAACCTGCGTCCAGCGCGGTGTCGCTCCAGTCGCCAATCATGGAGAGAAGACGCTCTTCACTGGCGCACGTGAGCGCCACATCCGCAGCCTGCATCGGGGCGTATTCAATGATGGGCTGGACATTCAGGTGTTTGGCCAGCAGGGCCACGAATTCATTGACTTCCACTGGGCGTTGGTGGCCCATGTTGACAATTTCTGGCACGACCAACCGCGATGCAGGCGCGACCAACTGGCTGATGGCTTGCACGATGTCGCCAACGTAGGTGAAGTCGCGCCTCAACTTCCCCTCGCCAAACACCTTGATGGGTTGGTGGCGACGCATGCTTTGGGCAAACATGAAGGGGGCCATGTCCGGGCGTCCCCAAGGACCATAGACCGTGAAGAACCGCATGCCCACCGACCCCATGCCGTACTGTGAGTGGTAAGCGAAGGCCATGGCTTCGTTGGCTTGTTTGGTGGCGGCATAAAAAGACTGGGGCTGGTCAGTGCGGTCGGTTTCCAGGAACGGCACTTGGTTGCGCAATCCGTAGACACTGGAGGAACTGGCATACAGCAAACGCGGTGTTTGGTGGCGATGACAAGCGTCAAGCACACGGGCAAAACCAATCAGATTGGGTGTGACAAAATCCAGCGGCGCTTGCATGGAGTGCCTGACACCGGCTTGTGCCGCCAAGTGCACCACCGTGTCGGGTTGCCACCGAGTCAACAATTGGGCAAACGCCTCCTCTTGTCCAATGTCCAGCTGAACATATTCAATGCCTGATCGGGTCACCAATTCTGCCAATCGCTCCTTGCGCAAACGAACCAACACTGGGTCGACTGCATGGGGCGTGACACCCTCTAATGAAGCCAAGTCACTAGCCAGGACCTGGTGGCCCAATTGCTGCAAATGGTGAGCAAGTTGCGAACCGATGAAGCCAGCCGCGCCAGTGACCAATACTTTTTTTGTCATGTTGTTCCACCTGCAGAAATGGCCTGAGGTACAGCCTTGTTGTTGATCACAGAAATTCCTCGCCGACTCCAAACCATATTGATCTGGGTGGTGGTGGTCCTCTTGAGCGCTGGTCTGCTCTTGTTCCATTCAAGTTGGAACCAGTCGTGGATGCTGACGGTGCACAGCCACGACATGGGACCCGATGCATTTTGGTCTTTCGCCACCCAATTTGGCGATGCGGGGGCCGCCTTTTTGCTGCTGTTGGTGGCCAGCCAGTTTTCAGCCCATGGCGCATCCGTGGTGTTGAAATGTTTTTTGCTGGGGTCGCTGGTGTCGCGGGTGTTGAAAACCTGGATCTTCTCGCCACGGCCCTTGGGGGTGCTGGACCCGTCGTTGCTCCACACCATCGGGGCACCGCCGAACGGTCCGAATTCCATGCCATCAGGGCATTCGATGACGATTGCAGCAGCGGTGTGCCTGGTGTTGCTCATGTTTCCGCGTGCTGTGGGCCGCATGTCTGTTTGGATGCCGTTGATTTTAGGCGGGGCGGTGGTGGCCTTCTCGCGGGTCGTGGTTGGGGCACACTGGCCTGCCGATGTGTTGGTGGGTGCGGGGTTGGGCATTGCCGTGGCCTGCTTGGCCTGGGGCTGGGAACTCAAGCGCTCTTGGCGCACACGCTTGCAACACACGACAGGTCAATACCTTCTGTTGTTGTTGGAATTGGGCTTGTCGGTCTACCTCTTCAGCAGCAGCACAGACACCGAGGCCGCGCGTTGGGCTTTTGACATCACCGCCACCGTGGGCGTGGCGGGTGCCATGTCACGCTATGCCCGATTGAGGCGACCAACTTGATCCCCATGTCTGCGAACATTTTTCGCTGGTCAATGCTGGCCTTGGGTTGGGTGTTTGGACTGGGCTTGCTCATGTGGTTGTTGCGCCATGTGGACCTGCCTGCTTTGACCCAGCCTGCGCAGCTGATCGATCCCATCTCATGGTTATTTGCCACCATCATCTGGCTGTTGAGCTTTGTCTTCAGGGCTTGGCGGGTGCAACAGGAATGGGCCTGGCGCAAGCGCGTTGGTTTGGGTGTGGCATTGCGGCTGATTCTGTTGCACAACGCCGCGGTTTTGCTGTTGCCTTTTCGCAGTGGTGAAGCCGGCTATCCCTTGTTGGTGAAAAAAGTGTTTGGTGCGCGCCTGGGCATGGCCTTGCGCAGTTTGGGCTGGCTCAGGGTGCAAGACGCATGTGTGTTGGCCCTGTTGGGCCTTCTCCTGTGGCCAGGCACCCCGCCATGGCTGATGTGGTTGGCACCCAGCGCTTTGGTTGGGTTGGTGTTGTTGCCCGCGCGCTGGTGGCTGCATTGGCTGCGTCGTCGCGCATGGTGGGCCAAGGCATTGAGGCGTGTCCTGCACCGCCGCGCCACGCGTGCAGCTTGGCTGCTGGCTTTGGCCAACTGGGTGTGCAAGCTGGGCGTGGTGGCCATGTTGCTGGGACAACTGCTGCCATTCACATTTTGGACGGGCTTGCAAGCAGCCCTCGGGGGGGAATTGGCCAGTCTGTTGCCCTTGCAAGGTCCTGCAGGCTTGGGCACCTATGAAGCCGGGGTGTGGGTCGGTGCAGGCTTGACCAGTGCCCCCACCCAAGCCGTGGCTGCTGCGGCTCTGCTGGTCCATGTCTTTTGTTTGGCCGTGTCATTGGGTGCTTCTGCCTTGGCATGGCTGTTGTTGAAATGGCCTGCCGAGCAGCCGGCGGCGGCGATCCGTGAAAATACGCACCACTTATGAATGACTCCCCCAGTTCCATCCCATCGGACCCGGCTGTTGCGCCCCGTGTCCCCGCCCACCGCCTGTCCGTGGTGGTGCCCATGTACAACGAGGTGGAATTGGCGCGCGACCTGATTGATGCGGTGCACCAAGCCTTGGCCGATTACCCCTGGCCGTGGGAATTGGTGGTGGTGGACGATGGCAGCACCGATGGCACTTGGTTCCAGTTGAGCCAACGGGCGTCCGAGGTCGGACCCCACATCCGAGCCTTGCGTTTGCAACGCAATTTCAAACAAACCGCTGCCATGCAAGCAGGGATTGACTGTGCACGCGGCGACGTGATCGTCACCATGGATGGCGATTTGCAAAACGACCCGCGCGACATCCCCGCCTTGGTGGCGCATTTGCTGACGCAAGACAAAGACATCGTGGCGGGTTGGCGGCAAAACCGACAAGACGGTTTTTGGTTGCGCAAAGTGCCCTCCAAAATCGCCAACACCCTGATCCGCAAAGTCAGTGGCCTGAACTTCCATGACCTGGGTTGCAGCCTGAAAGCCTTTCGGGCCCCTGTGCTGCGCAAAATCCGGCTCTATGGTGAGATGCACCGTTTCATTCCCGCGTGGATGGCGACTGTCACGTCTCCCTCACGCATGGCCGAGTTGCCCGTGCGTCACCACCCCCGCTTGAAAGGCGAGTCCAAGTACGGTATTTCGCGCACCTTGCGCGTCATCGTGGACCTGCTGTCCATGCACTATTTCTTGCGCTTTGGCACACGACCAGGTCATTTCTTTGGTGGCATTGGCCTGGTGGTGCTGGGTTTGGGCATGCTGATCTTGGGCTACCTGACCGTGCTCAAAATCATGGGCGAGTCGATTGGCACCCGACCCTTGATGTTCGTAGGGTTCTTCTGCGTGCTCGGCGGCTTGCAATTCCTCACCACCGGGGTGTTGGCTGAGTTGCTGATGCGCACCTATTACGAAGGCGGCAAAGCGCAGGCCTATCAGTTGGTGGACGCACCCACCCCACAAGCCCACGAAGGATGGCATGCCAGTCACTGAGCGCTTGGGCAGGCTTGGGCTGCCGCCCGCAGGTTGGGCTTTTTTGGCATTGCTGTTCCCTGGTTTGTGGCTCTTGCGCATGGCTTGTGCGGTGTGGAGTGGTTCCAGTTTGTTTGTCGATGAAGCCCAGTACTGGGACTGGAGCCGCCATTTGGCCTGGGGCTATTTCTCCAAACCACCGGTGTTGCCTGTGTTGATCAACATCTCCACAACCATGGGGGGTGAAGGTCCTGTGGGCGTGCGTTGGTTGGTGCAGGCCATGTGGGGATTGATGCCCTTGATGCTGTGGCGCTTGGGCTTTGAAATGCAGCGCGACACCCAGACTCCATTGAACAGTCCGCATGCCGTGGGCGTTTGGGCGGCGGCTTTGGCCACGGCCACCTTGGTGTTTGGGGTGCTGGGCCAAGTGGCCACCACCGATGGCCCCTTGATTTTTTGCTGGGTCTTGCAGATGTGGCTGATGTGGCGTGCCCTGCAACAACCTGCCAACCGGGTCCGCTGGCTTGTGCTGGGTCTGGTGTTGGCCCTGGGCGTGCTCTCCAAATACACCATGGCCGCCAGTCTGGCCACTTGGTTGATCATGCTCATGCGCCAGCCGCAGTGGCCGGTGTTGCGCGGCATGTTCCTGGCAGGGGTGGTAGCTGTGCTCTGTTGGTTGCCACATCTGGCCTGGAACCATGCACACGATTGGCCCACCTTGAAACACACGGCCGACTTGTTAGCAGGCGCTGCTGCCGGCGACAACGCCAAACTGCTGGTCTGGACCGAACGCGCGCTGGCCTACCTTGCTGGGCAGTTGCTGATCGCAGGACCTGTGGTGCTGTTCATGGCATGGCGAGGTTTTCAGCAGCGCGCTGTGTCCACCTCCTCCACACCCAACAACACCAGTGCAGCTTGGGCTTGGCATTTCAGCTGGCCCCTGTGGCTGGTTGGCGCATGGCAAGCCTTGCAAGGCAATGCCCAAGTGAACTGGCCAGCGCCAGCCCTCATGGGTGCGTGCTTGGTGGTCGCCTGGTGGTTGGCATCGCGGCCCACGTCTTGGACTTGGCGTGGTCCCATGGTGGTGGTGCTCAGCAGCAGTTTGCTGAGCGCGGTCATTTCGCTGGGTGGCGATTGGCGAACGCGCTTTGGTCTTGCACCGCAGGCTGAGCCTTGGGCTTTGTGGGCCCGCGCGCAAGGCTGGGATGAATCTTTCGCAGCGCTTCAACCCTTGGTCGCGGCCCACTCGGATGCCCGCTTGGTGGCCCTGGACCGCACCGTGATCGCCCATGCCTCGTATGCCTGGCGAGACCAAGGATGGCGGCCTCAGAGCTGGCAACGCACACCCTACCCTGATCACCACTATGACCTGACCCACCGGTTCACGTCCGATGGCGCTGACCCGAAAGTGTTGCTGGTCTTGCAAGGCCCCTTGCCTGCTTTCGTGAACCAGTCTTTCGGCAAAACCACTGAACTGCATGCTTTGAAAGGGGTGGGCAAAGACCTGCACCTGTGGTTGTTGGAGCAACCTTTGCCATGACATCCAGGCACACCGAGTTGGTGGTGGGGCTGCTGGGTTTGAGCCTGACTGTGCTGGTTTTCTTGCTCTGGCCAGGGTTGGATGTCTGGGTCAGCAATTGGTTTTTCGACCCCGAGCTGCGGCGCTTCACCGCCACCCACTGGCCCTGGGTGTTGGCCATTCATGAAGGTTTTCCAGGGGTGATGCAAGGACTGTTTGTGCTCAGCTTGATGGCTTGGGCTGGGTCTTGGCGCTTTCCTCATGTCGTCAGCCGAGCTTGGCGGCGGCGTTTAGCGGCCTGGATGCTGTTGGTGATTTTGGGGATTGGCGTGGTGGTGGATTGGGCTTTCAAGGACAACGTGGGACGCCCCCGCCCCGAGCAAATAGAGGTATTTGCGGGTGATTTGCCATTCATCCCAGTGCTGCAAACCAGCAACCATTGCGACCTGAATTGCTCCTTTGTCAGCGGCCATGCCGCCGGGGCTTTCAGCCTGATGGCCTGGGGCATGTGGGCGCCCTGGCACAGGCGCAAACGCTGGTTGAGCTTGGGCATCGGCTTGGGGCTGGCCATCGGCCTCATGCGAATTGCCCAAGGCGGGCATTTCCTCAGTGATGTGCTGTTTGCTGGTTGGACCATTTGGCTGATTGAGCAATCCCTGCGCTGGGTGTGGCTGTATCAGCGCTGTCGCCAACTGCGAATTCGCGCCTCCAAGGGCATGCGCTAAAGTCAGCCACCTTCAGACAGAACAGAACCTACCAAGACAACATGGAACTCCTGACCGATCCCCACATGTGGGTGGCCCTGGCCACCTTGACCGTTTTAGAGTTGGTGCTGGGCATCGACAACATCATCTTCATTTCCATTTTGGTCAGCAAACTGCCCAAAGAACACCAAGAATTGGCGCGGCGTGTAGGTTTGTTCATGGCCATGTTCATGCGCATTGGCCTGCTGTTGTTGCTGTCGGTCATCATTGGCTTGGTCGAACCCTTGTTCACCGTCATGGACCAGCCGTTTTCAGGGCGCGACCTGATTTTGTTGGCTGGCGGCTTGTTCCTGATTTGGAAAAGCACCGGCGAAATTCACCATTCTTTGGAAGGCAATGAGGCGTCTGCCGATGTCAAGGTCAAGGTGAGTTTGATGGCGACCATTGTGCAAATCATGCTGATCGATCTGGTGTTTTCTTTGGACTCGATCATCACGGCTGTTGGCATGGTGGACGATGTGCGCATCATGATCGCCGCGGTCATCATTTCCCTGGCCTTGATGATGCTGTTTGCCAAAGGCATCGGCGAGTTTGTCGACGCCCACCCCTCTATCAAAATGCTGGCCTTGAGCTTTTTGGTGGTGGTCGGGGTGGTGTTGGTGGCCGAAGGATTTGGCCACCACGTCCCCAAAGGCTATATCTACTTCGGCATGGCTTTCGCCTTCAGTGTGGAAATGCTCAACATCCGTTTCCGCAAGAAGCGCACCCAAGCGGTGCACCTGCGCCCGGCTCAAATGCCGGGTGAGGATGATTGACCGGTCAGCAACCCGAGTCGTTGACCGCGCCATCTGGCATGACGGTGTTGCAAAAAACAGCACCCTCAGTCTGAGCCCCTTTGAGGTTGGCACCTGTCAACACAGCGCCCTTCAGGTTGGCTTTGGTGAGCACTGCGTCGCTCAAGTCCGCACCGCTCAAATTGGCTTCGCGCAAGTAAGCGTTGCTGAAATTGGCCAGGTGCAAATTGGCCTCGGTGAAATTGGCGCGGCGTAAATTGGCGTCCTCGAAATTAGTCACCAAGGTGCGCTTTTCCATGGGGCGTTCGCTCAAATTGGCCTTGCTCATCACCGCACCGGACAAGTTGGCGTTTTGAAAGTCTGCACCGCGCATGTCCCGACCGCTCAAGGGGGCGTCGGTCAGGTCGCAGTATTTACAAACATTGGTGGTTTTGAAGTCTTCCAACTTGGAGGCGTCAAAAGCGCCCGCCGTCCATGGCCAAGCTGCCATGACCATGGAAACAACACTCATCAGCACAGGGTATGTCGGCACACGCTCAGCCATGAAAAATCCTTGAAATTGAAGAATTGGGGTTTTTTGATAATACCCAAGTCCCTGCCTGTGGGTTTGCCCCAGGGGTCAGGCTCAGCCAAGCCGAGCGTGAGAAGATGGGGACCTTGAAAACGGTTGCGCATGTTGTATTTGTCAATTTTCCTTTCCCGTTGTGTGGGCGCTGCCCGTGTCGGTCTGATCACTGTGCTGTGGGGTGGAAGTTCACTCGCCTGGGGTTACACCCTGACCTGCGATGTGCAGGGCAGTTTCCCTGAGTTGGAAAAAATCAGCATCCCACCCGCCACGGTCACGATTGATATTTCTTCCATTGGCAACCATCTTTACATCAAAATGGACGGTCCCAAGCTCTACAACATGTTTGCCAACACCTTGATCAGCCCAGAATTTGAAGGTGCCGACCTCACCTCAGACACCAGCATCTGGGTGAAACGGCGCAATATCCAAACCAAGGAAGAAACTGAAATCAAAATACGCCGTCAACCGGTGTTCGTGCAAGCCCTCAAGGACGTGAAACGGTATGGCAAAGAGATGAAATTCCTGGTGTCTGGTCCCTGCAAACTGCCTTTGAACTGAAACCATGTACCCACTTGTTGTTCGCAAACTGTTGATTGACCTCGAAGCGCCTTTTCCTCGGCGCTGGAACGGGGGCGATGCCTTCACGTCAGCCTTCATGAATGCCTTGTCCATGAGCTTTCCGGTGGGCGAGCAGTTTTTCATTGACAGTTTGCGTCGTGGCTTGAAAGCACTGCCGCCCGATTTGCAAGCCCAGCACGCCCAGGATGTGAAACTGTTTGCTGGCCAAGAAGCCACCCACCGTCATCTGCACGGCTTGTTCAACCACCATTTGGAAAACCAGGGTTTGGTCAACCACTGGGCAGTTCGCGCCCAAAAACGGGTGACTCAAGTGGAAAAGCTCGATGTGCGTCATGGCGTGGCCGCCACCGCTGCCACCGAGCATTTCACCGAGGTGCTGTCCCATTGGTTGCTGTCTCACCCTGATTTTTTGGCCAAGGCCGAACCCCGCATTCGCACCATGTGGATGTGGCATGCCAGCGAAGAAAGCGAACACCGCAGCATTGCCTTTGATTTGTACGCTGCACTGGGCGGCAATTTGACTTGGCGCTTGCGCTGGATGCGTTTGATGACCTTGTTCTTGTTGATCGACTTGCTGCGCCAAACCGTGAACAACCTCTGGCATGACGGCAGCTTGTTCAAACGCGACACCTGGGGCAGTGCCTGGCGGTTTTTGATGGGCCCCACGGGTTTGTTCCGCAGTTCATATGGCCACTGGCGAGACTATTTCCGTCCAGACTTCCATCCCAGCCAAAGCGCAGATGCCTTATCGCGCCAATGGCTGCAAGCCCATGAAAACGACTACATTCCTGTCAGTTCCTCTGTCTGAGACGCCCCTATGCTGGATCCCCAAGCCAAAGCCCTGCTGCAACTCATGAAAGACCGTGGGGTGCCCGCGGTGAACACCCAGCCCCACCAAGAAGCACGCGAGTTTTATCTGGTGCGCAAAGCCCTGACCCAGCCTGACCCGCCGCCCACCTCCCTGTGCCACGACCATGCCTTGTCTTTTGGCACGGTGCGTGAGTACCGTCCACAGGGCGCATCGGCCAAGCAAGTGCTGCCCGCTTTGGTGTATTACCACGGCGGCGGCTGGGTGATTGGCAACATTGAAACCCATGACGTGCTGTGTCGCCAGTTGTGCAATGCCAGTGGCTGTTCAGTGTTTTCAGTGGACTACCGTTTGGCCCCCGAGCATCCGTTCCCTGCCGCCTACAACGACTCGCTGGAAGCCTTTCACTGGGTGGTGGACAACGCCGCGCGCCTGCACGTGGACCCGACCCGCATCGCCGTGGGCGGCGACAGCGCGGGTGGCAACTTGGCGGCAGCCGTTTGTTTGGGTTCACGCGACAGTGCCCAAGCGCCTGCCTTCCAGTTGTTGATTTACCCTGCCACCCTCATGTACCCCGACACCCCCAGCTACCACGCCAATGGCGAGGGTTACATGCTGACCGCCGCCGCCATGCACTGGTTCATGGACCATTACCTGCCCCATCCGCAAGACCGCCACGACTGGCGTGCCTCGCCCCTCAAGGCCGAGTCCCATGCCCACTTGCCGCCTGCCTTTGTGCTCACCGCTGGTTTTGATCCCCTGCGCGACGAGGGCCTGATGTATGCCGATGCCATGGCCGCAGCAGGTGGCGTCACGGAATACGTCTGTTTTGAGCGTCAAATCCACGGTTTCATCACCATGGGACGGGTCATGCGTGAGTCCCATGCCGCCGTGGGCGTCTGCGCCGATGCCTTGAAACGTTACCTGCACCCCCAGCACGCATGAAACAACTGCTCCTGTCATTGTGGTTCTTGGTTGCCGTGGCGCATGCAGCCGAAGGCATGCCCCCCACCCCCTCTGCGGCCACGGCCAATGTCGATCGTGGTCGCAAACTACTGCTCAACCGCCAAGAAACCGGCTGTGTGCTGTGCCATGTGGTCCCTGGTCTCAAAGATGGCGGCGACATGGGACCGAGTTTGGTCGGCGTGTCTCAGCGCATGTCCCCGGACATGCTGCGCCAGCGCATTGCAGATCCACGCCTGATCAATCCCGACACATTCATGCCCGCTTATTTCAGCACCAAAGGCCTGCACAATGTGGCTAAGCCGCTGAAAGGCAAAACTGTGCTCACCCAACAAGGCTTGGAAGACATCGTGGCCTATTTGCTCAACCCGCCCAAGGACAGCTCCCTTTGAAATCAATGCTCAATCGACGTGATTGTTTGACCACCATCGGTCAGGCCGCCTTGGGCTTGACTGGTCTGCATGCGGGCACGGCATGGGCTCAGGTGGACAAACTCACCCTGAGTGGTCTGGCCGAATCCCGCTTGCGCACCTTTGATGAAATGGTCAAGCCTTTTGTGCAAAACCAGTCCATGAAAAAAGAGGGTGTGAGTTTGAGTTTGCCCATGTTGGCTGACAACGGGCACCTGGTGCCATTGCACCTGAAGGTGGACAGCCCCATGACCGAGGCGTCTCACGTCACCCACATTTACCTGGTGTCTCAACGCAACCCGGTACCCCTCATGTGTTTGTTTGTGCTGGGCCCCTGGAATGGCAAAGCCGAGATCAGCACCCGGGTGCGTTTGTCGGGTACCCAGATGGTGGTGGCCTTGGCGCGTTTGTCTGACGGCACGTTTTTGTACCAAACACAAGAAGTCGAAGTCACCGAAGCAGCCTGTGTGGACAACGGCACATGAGCAACGCACGCATCCAACTCCCCCCGCGCATTGTGGAAGGCGATGTGTTCAAGCTGCGCCTGCTGGTCAACCACCCGATGGACAGCGGTTTTTTACGCGACATCAATGGGGTGCTGATCAAGCGCAACGTCATCCGCCAACTCACCTGCACCTTGAACAACCAAGAGGTGTTTCGCGCCGAGCCCACCACTGGCATCGCGGCCAACCCTTTGTTCGAGTTCTATTTGCGTGCCACCAAATCGGGCGAATTGCATTTCAAGTGGGTGGACGACAAGGCCAATATTGGCGAGTTGCGCCACCCCTTGGTGGTCCAGTTGGCCAGCAGCTCCAGCGCGCCCAAACCATGAGCAGATTTGTTGTCAATGGCCGTCTGATGCTCGCCAAGGTCATGTCCATGGTGTTGCTGGCAGGCGCCATGTGCAACCCAGCCACTGCGCAGCAGCGCCTGATTCCATTGGACAAACTCCAGTCGGGTCTCGCCTTTGCCAGCGATGAAGTGAAAGGGCTGCAACTCGACGATGATTTCGCCAGCCCCAGTGCCCATGGCATTGACAAAGGCGCCCAGCTTTGGAACTTGCCCGCAGGCAAAACCAACAAAAGCTGTCAGTCCTGTCACGGCGAAGCCTCTGACAGCATGAAAGGCGTGGCCACCCGTTACCCCCTGATTGACAAGGCCACGGGCAAATTGTTCAACGTGGAAGACCGCATCCGCAACTGCCGCCAAAAACAGCAAAAAGCGCCTGATTGGCCGCTGGAGTCCGACGAGTTGCTGGCCATGACCCTGCATGTGAATGGCGCGTCCAAAGGCATGCCGATCAAAGTCAGCATTGACGGACCCGCCCAAAAACATTTCGAGGCTGGTCAAAAACTGTTCATGACCCGGCAAGGACAAATGAACCTGTCCTGCACCCAGTGCCATGACCAGCGTTGGGGTCAGCGCCTGTTCACCGACAAACTCAGCCAAGGTCAGCCCAATGGCTACCCCATCTTCCGCTTGGATTGGCAGTACTTGGCCTCCTTGGAGCGCCGCTTGCGTTTTTGCTATGCCAGCGTGAAGGCCGAGTTACCGCCCTGGGGCCATGTGGACATGCGCAACCTGAACCTCTATTTGATGTGGCGCGCCCAAGGCTTGCCCATCGAGGTGCCCGCGGTGCGCAAATAAAGCTCAGAAGGTTTTCAGCACCGCCTGCCACAAAGCGGGTGTCACCTCGGGCATGACGCCAAACCATGCCGCAAAGCCAGGCCGGGCTTGGTGCAACAACATGCCCAAACCACCCACAGTCGGATTGCCACGCGCTTTGGCGCGAACCAGCAAATCGGTTTCCAAGGGGGTGTAGACAATGTCCGACACCACGGCGTGCAAGGGCAAGGCATCCAACTGAATATCCAAGGGCGGTTGACCCTGCATGCCTTGGGTGGTGGTGTTGACCAACAAGGCAGCGTCCGCCAAGGCCGCATGGCGTTGCGCCCAGTCCCAGGCTTTCACTGGCGCGCCAAATTCAGTGGCCAGCGCCTGCGCCTTGTCCAAACTGCGGTTGAGCAAGCGAATCTCAGAAACACCCGCATCGGCCAAGGCCCAGACCACCGCACGGGCAGCACCACCGGCACCCAGCACCACGGCTGGACCGGTGCTAGCTTGCCAGGTCGGTTGCGCTTCGCGCAGGCTTTGCAAATAACCGAATGCATCCGTGTTGGTGCCATGCAAACTGCCGTCGGCTTGCACCACCACGGTGTTGACCGCGCCAATTTGCCGCGCCACCGCATCCATGTTGTTCAGGCATTCCAAGGCCTGGACTTTGTGGGGCAGGGTTAAATTGCAGCCCGCAAATCCCAGCGCCGACAAGCCCGTGAGCGCTTCGCTCAGGCGTGAAGGGTTGACCGGCAAGGGCAGGTAAGCGCCTCGCAATCCGTGCTCAGCAAGCCAGTGGCCGTGGATGATGGGCGAGCGGGAGTGCGAGATGGGCCACCCCATCACACCAGCCAAGACGAATGAAGAATGTGTAACTGTGCTCATGTGAACCCCAAGCATATCCTGTGAAACAATGGCGACAGGATTTACCCACGCAACCCCATGTCAGCTGTCACGTCCATCAACACCGCCCGACTGCACCAGTTTTTGGCCGACCTCACCCGTCTGGTGGACAGTGCGCCGCCAGAACCTCAGCTGTTGGATCAAGCCCAGCAACTGCTCCACCCCTTGCTGTGCAACGACGACTGGCTCAACCCAGACTTTGCCCGCCCTCACCCCAAGCACTACCAGCAATTTTTGCTGTACGCCGATCCGCAAGACCGTTTCTCGGTGGTGAGCTTCGTTTGGGGTCCTGGTCAATCCACCCCGGTACACGACCACACCGTTTGGGGCTTGGTGGGCATGTTGCGTGGTTCTGAATCATGTCAGCCCTACAGCCGCATGTCCGATGGCCGATGGGTGCCTGCGGGTTTCCAAGTGGACATGCTCCCGGGAGACATTGAAGCGGTGTCGCCACGGATCGGGGATGTGCACAAAGTTTGGAACGCCTTGCGCGACCAAGTCTCGATCAGCATCCATGTGTATGGCGGCAACATCGGCAAGATTGAACGCCACACCTACCGCGAGGACGGCTCACGCGCCACTTTTGTCTCCGGCTACAGCAATGTGATGTGGGTGGGCGAACAGCAAGAGGCTGTGTGGATGACGCCGCCCACCACTGCACCCCAATTTGTGGCTCCCCCCCAGCCCGTTCCCGCGCCAGCTCCCGTATCCATTCCTGCGCCAGCAGCGGATCCACAGCAAATTCAGGCAGACCTCAATACCAGTACAGAGTTGGTGCACGCTAGCGATATAGAGTCCATCATTACTGAGGTTGAACACATTGCAGAGGTGTTGACCGATCCTGGTCATCCCCACCCGGTGACCACTTGCAAACAGGTGCGCGAAGCGCTGTTGGCCAAGCAAGAAATCGCCTTGGTCGATCTCCGTGAAGAGGATCCCTACGCGCAAAGCCATCCTTTGTTTGCCATCAACCTGCCCTATGGGCGCATCGAGGTCGATGCGCACCAACGCATCCCACGGTTGGACACCACGATTGTGCTGATGGACAACGGCGAAGGTTTGGCGGTTCGCGCCGTGCCCTTGTTTCACCGATTGGGTTACACCGAAGTCAGCATCTTGCTCAACGGCTTGACAGGCTGGGCTGCAGCTGGCGGTGAGTTGTTCCGCGATGTGAATGTGCCCAGCAAAGCCTTTGGTGAATTGGTGGAGTCGGTGCGCAAAACCCCCTCTTTCTCGGCACACGAGGTGAAAGCCTTGCTTGACCGCGGCTCGGACATGGTGGTCCTGGATGCCCGCCGGTTTGACGAATACCAAACCATGAGCATCCCAGGCGCCATCAGCGTGCCAGGCGGTGAATTGGTGTTGCGAGCACGTGCATTGGCCCCCAGCGCCACCACCCGCATCGTGGTCAATTGTGCTGGCCGCACCCGCAGCATCATTGGCGCACAGTCGCTGATCAATGCCGGTATGCCCAACCCCGTCTGTGCGCTTCGCAATGGCACCATCGGTTGGACCTTGGCCGGGTTTGAACTGGCACAAAAGGCCGATCGGCGCTTTGGCGAGGTGAGTGAAGCCGACCGCAGCAAATCGGCTGCGACCGCCTTGGCCCTGTTGTTTCGGGCTGGTGTGCAGCGCATCGACCGCGATACCTTGCGGTCTTGGCAAGCAGACGCAACACGCAACACCTATTTGTTTGACGTGCGCACCCCCGAGGAATATGCCGCAGGCCACTTACCAGGTGCTGTGAGCGCACCCGGCGGTCAATTGGTGCAAGAAACCGATCACCATGTGGGAGTGCGCGGGGCGCGCGTGGTCCTGTACGACGACGATGGGGTACGCGCATCGCTCACAGCATCTTGGTTGTCGCAAATGGGCTGGGAAGTGGCTGTGCTCAAAGATGTCAAATCACCCGACCTGAGCGTGACAGGCGCACCGCAACCACGTCTGCCTGACACCCTGCACCCGGTGAAAGAGGTCGATGTGGTCACCTTGAAAGAATGGCTGGGCAACCGTTCCAACCTGAGTCTGGTGATCGATTTGGGTGACAGCGCCACCTATGTGAAACGCCACATCCCAGGAGCCTGGTGGTTGCTTCGCTCGCAAATGGCACAAGACTTCAACCGGGTGCACAAAGCCAACCGCTATGTGCTCACCTGCGCAGATGGTCGTGTCTCGCGTTATGCAGCGGCCGAGTTGCAACCGCTGGTGCGCTCAGGTGTAGAGGTGCTGTGTTTGACAGGTGGCAATGCCGCCTGGATTGCCCAAGGTTTCAGCACCCAGCAAGGTGAGTCTTATTTGGCCAGCCCGCGCATCGACCGCTATCGCCGCCCCTACGAGGGCACCAACAACCCCGCGGAGGCGATGCAGGCCTACCTGGATTGGGAATACGGTCTGGTGGAACAACTCAAGCGCGATGGCACGCACCACTTCAAAGTGATTTAGGTCTTTGCAGCCAGCGCCTGTAGCCAAGCCAGTTGCTGGGGCAGGCCTGTCAAGCTCGCAGGCTCATGCGTTGCAGCAATCCATCTTTTTTCACCAACACGTGCCAAAGCACCGCAGCCACATGCAAGGCCAGCAAGCCCACCAATACCCAAGATGAACCTTCGTGCAGCTCGGAGAACAGCTCTTTCATCTGAGGATCTGGCTCCCACAAGCGCGGCAGTGGATAGCCGAAAAATTTCACCGGGTACTGCGTGAAACTTGAGCCCAAAAAACCTGATGCAGGAATCGCCAACATCACCAAGTACATC